>ERZ1740060.207-NODE-207-length-45169-cov-24.723212_pt1 | contig 45169 bp, 32 predicted proteins | sample MGYA00581743_ERZ1740060 | MGnify/ENA primary metagenome ERZ1740060 (study PRJEB43018, sample SAMN04849235) | marine metagenome | isolation source: floating plastic debris | place: Pacific Ocean | collected 2008-08-27 | study: EMG produced TPA metagenomics... | reverse complement strand
GGCGGGTGGTGTTTCCCCTCTTCTTATCATCTGTTTTCTCTTCTTGTTTTTTTTCCTCTCTCCTAAATTTCCCTCCTTATTGGTGGTTTTTTTCTTTCCAAACCCCCGACTGTCTATTGTGGGGATATCGTTTCAGCGCGGCCCTTACTTGTGATATTGACTGCCCTGCAGAATGCTCTTGGTGCGATACAGCTGCTCTAGCAGCAACAGCCGGGCGACTTCGTGGGGAAAGGTCATCGGCGAAAGACTTAAACACTGAGTTGCCGACTGTTTAATGGCGGGGCTGAGTCCGGCAGCACTGCCGATCGCAAACACTAAATTGTGCGAGTCCGCCTGACTGACAAAGTCGGCAAACGCGAGCGATGACCAGGTTTTGCCCTCTTCGGTGAGGGCCAGCAGGCGATCGCTCGGCTTAATCATCGACAAAATCTGAGCGCCCTCTTTTTCTGGCGTTGAGTCTTTGAGTTCTACCAGGTCGAGCTCGGGCAGGCGCTTGTGGTAGACCTCAATGCCTTCGCGAATCCAGCCTTTTTTGACTTTGCCAATGGCGATGAGTTTGATTTTGGGAAAACTGGCCATGGCTCAGCTCACTTAAAGTCATGCTTGGCAAGGATACTAGACTCCGCTTGGATAGGGAAACCTCACCGCCTGCGGCACATTTCCTTATCAAGGAGAGGTTTAAGGATGCTCCGGTGCCTCTCCTTGATAAGGAGAGGTTAGGTGAGGTCAGCACTCTACTAGAGACCGGCGTCTTTTGAAGTGCCCCGTCGCAGCTCCGCCGATGGCAGCGCGATTGAGAACGCTCAAATGACTCAGTCGCGGGCTTTCATGGCCGCGATCGCGTCCTTAATTCCCGTTTCGACATTGAGCCAGGCGGCATCGCGATCTGGCCACTGAGTTACGGGCTCGCCGTTTTGGGGTAGCCAGCCCAATTTATTGAAAGGGGTATTGCGCCAGTCGCAGGGCCGCAGAATGATGGGGATAACCATAGCGTCACCATTTTCGTGGCGCGCCATGGCCTGGGGCATCTCGATTTCATAGCAGTACTTGGACGCGATAAAATCGGCGCTGATGAGAAACAAGATGATGTCGGCCCGGTTAAGGTTGGCGTCAATGTCAGTTTCCCACTCATCGCCAGGGAGAATGCCGCGATCACTCCAGGTTTGAATCAACCCCTGCCGCTGTAGGATTTTCAGGTGAGTTTCCAGTTCTTCGCGCAGGACGTTGTCTTTGTGAGAGTAGCTGATAAACAGGTGCAGCGTGTCGAGGCGGCGCTTGAGGTCGGTGTCGGGGCGACGACTGCCTTCTAGGTCGACGCCGTTGAGCAGATCGCGGACGTTGAGGTGAACGATCTGGCCGTTGATCACTTGAGGTTGTTCTTTTAACCCAGCTTGCTCCATCACGATTAGGTCTGGGTAGGGCAGCATCACGTCAGGGTGGGCAGGTACGGGCACTAGCTCTTGGGGCGTGAACTTGAAGCTGCTGTGGATGCGCTCAAAGTCGGAGCGGATGATGGCGAGCAGGCGGCGACGGCTGTTGACCGGGCCATCGACGCTGATAGTGACGCATTTGTCGGCGCGATCGGCCTTGACCAGAGCGCGGTTGCCCTCAAAGTGGAGGATGACGCCCGTGCGCCAGCGCAGTTGGTGCTTGCTGAGCACGTGGGTGCGGACGATGAAGCGGGGCAGCAACCCCTCGGGCAGCACGGGATACTCGTAGCGAAAGTTGAGGCACTCCGCCAGGTCGAACTCGGCGGCGGGGGCGGGCTGCTGTTTGTCGAGCAGGTCGGGAATGAGGAAGCGGCTGTCGTCGTCGGCAAAGCGGAAACACAGCTCAAACTTGCGCATCAGCTCTAGCAAAAAGCCGTGGCGCTCGCGGGGATAGCGCTGTAGGTCAAGAGTGCGATCCAGACAGTCCGCCGCCATTTCGCCCTGGGTGGCAGCCAGTTCGGAGGCGTTGAGCAGGGTGTAGATGCCGTTGGTGACCCAGTGGGGATTGAGTACGTGGGTGTCACGCAGACGCGGGTCGTCTTTGTAGTTGAGGGCGATGCCGAGGCTGTGTAGGCAGTTAGCGAGGGAATCTTGAGCGCCGGTGTCGGCTTCACCGTCTTGTTGGCAGAGGTCGCGATACGTCTCGTAGGAGATGTAGTTTTTCTGCATACCGGCCAGCTTGTTTTTGATAGTGAGCCAGCTAGCGGGAAAGGGGGTGCGCAGGAACTCTAGGTGATCGGTTTCCTGCTTGATCTTGGCTTGAAGCTCGTCGAGACCGATCTCAGCAGCGCAGTCGGTGGAGATGAAGGTGCGAATGTTGGGGAATTTTTGTTGGAGGGCACCGCGATTGACGTCGAAGGGGTGCTCGGTAATTTTGTTCAGCGCCACGATGACAGGGGAGTCGCCGCCAAAGCTCTCGATCAGCTCTAGCCAGTATTCAGCGTCTTCGTCTTCGTGCCCCTGTCGACCGTTGAGCACCAGCAGGTAGAGGCTGCGCTCGGTGAGAAAAAACTGATGGGTGGAGTGCATGATCTCCTGCCCACCAAAATCCCAGACGTGCAGGGTAATGTTTTCGTTGCCGTTGAGGGTGACAGGCCACTGGGTAATCTGGATGCCCTCAGTCTTTTTGGAGTCGCGATCGAACTTTTTGTGAATGAGACGATTGACAAGGGAGGTTTTACCGACGGCTCCGAAGCCGACGAGAATGAGTTTGGCTTCGTTCAGCGGTGTGTGATCTGACAGATTACGAAAGTAGTAGTTGAGAATGTCCTGCGGATTGCCTGGGATTGCTCCTTTATCAACCAGCGGCCAAATCGGCCCCAAGATTTCACTAGAAAAGCCCAAGCGATCATTTTTATGTAGGTAAAGCTCTGTCAGGTTTTTCAGTTGTCTCAGTTCTTTTGGCATCTCGGTTAGTTGATTTTCGTCGAGAGCAAGTGTTTTCAGGTTGGACAGCTGACCCAGTTCTTTAGGCACTTGCATCAGTTGATTTCTGCCGAGGTAAAGCGTTTTTAGGTTGAACAGCTGACCCAGTTCTTTCGGTACTTGAATCAGTTGATTGTGAGAGAGAGCAAGCTTTGAAAGTTTTTGCAGTTTGCCCAGTTCCTTCGACACCGCTGTCAGTTGGTTTTGATGAAGATAGAGCCGAGTTAGTTTTTGGAGTTGACCCAGTTCTTTCGGAACCTGCGTCAGTTGATTTTCGTCGAGGTAAAGCACCGTTAGTTCTTGTAGTTGGCCCAGTTCTTTCGGCACCATCGTCAGTTGATTTTCAGAGAGGTCAAGCTCTCTCAGGTTTTGCAGTCGGCCCAATTCTTTCGGCACTATCGTCAGTTGATTTCGGTGGAGGTAAAGCTTTGTCAGATTTTGCAGTTGGCCCAATTCTTTCGGCACCGTCGTCAGTTGATTTTGGTAAAGGTAAAGCTTTGTCAGATTTTGCAGCTGGCATAGCTCTTTGGGTACTGACGTCAACTGATTTTGGAAGAGGTAAAGCGTTGTGAGATTTTGCAGCTGGCATAGCTCTTTGGGTACTGACGTCAACTGATTTTGAGAAAGATCTAGCACCGTCAGACAAGTAAGTTTACTTACCTCTATAGGTGCATCAGTCAGTTGATTTCGGTCAAGATTGAGCCATATCAGCTGAGAAAGTTCTTCTAGTTCTGGTGGGATTGACTTTATTCCCATGCAACTCAGGTCCAGACCCGATGCTCTTTTTTTCTTCGCTTTGGCAATGCGTTGTTTGGCTTCCGCATAAGCTTCATCGGCTTCAGTGTTGAGGGGTTGCACGATCGGATTAGCCTCTAATTCCAATGCCCCAGTAATAGCCTCCACACTGTCAATACTCACAGGCTTACCCCAATCTGGATGAAAAAATCGGCTTACAGTATCCGCGCTCACCCCGGCCTGCTTAGCAATGGCGGCAAAGCTCAACTGGCGCTTGGCTTTAGCAGCCTGCAACTGCTGTACTCCCTCAGGGCTGGCTAGAAAACTGCGCGGTTTCGACGGCATACAAGGTATAAGGTGGCGGGGATGACTTTAGGGTATCGAGAGCAGCGTGAATTCGGAAGGCAGAATTCGGAATGGTTACTCTGCCGACGTTTCAGGCATCGGTCAGCGGGGGCAAAAACTAGCCCAACTGACCCAGCCAGGGGGCTCGACTCTGCCTCGACTCAGGCCATCAAAATAATATGATATGGCTGACAACTCGCTAATCGACGCAGTCTGGGGCATTCTTAGAAAATCGCATCCCCCTGCGGCAGCGTGGAATTAGCCCACTCTATGGGGGGCCGTGTCCATCACCCAACCAAGTTATTGACTCACTATTCTCGCCGTCATTTCGTGCAGTTGGCCACCCTCTCTACACTTTTGGCCGCCTGCCGTCCCCCCCGCGAGCATGACGCCCTCACACAAAATGTTGTTGACTTAAGCCCTGAATTTCAATGGCAGCGCTGGCGCGGGCAAGAGGTGTCAGTATTGCTGAATGATCATCCGTGGACGGCGGGGGTCAAACCCTATCTTGCCGATTTTGAGGCGCTTACTGGCATTCGCGTCAAGCTAGAGATGGTGCCAGAGCCCGGCTATTTTGACTTTATGGAAACCATGCTGCGGCAGAGCCCCGTCCCCGCAGACGTGTTTTTTTTGCCGATGGACTCAACCGCCTATCGCCTGTGGCAAGACAATTTACTGCAGCCGTTGACACCTTTGATTAACAACCGTCAGTTCACCGAATCTAGCTACAATCTGATTGATTTTCCCGAAGGCTTTCGCTTCGCAGCTATGTATCCCCCCGCGCAGCCAGCACAGCAATTGTTTGGGATGCCAGCCACGTTTGAAGCCTATATCTTGTTCTACAACAAACAACTGGTTAATCGGTACCTTGACGGTCAAGTGCCCCGCACCATGACAGAACTGATCGAGGCAGCGCAGACAATCAATCAGATTGGGAACGGCGACTTTTTTGGGGCGGTGATGCGGGGAGTCCGGTCAGACGCCATCATTGATACGGTCACGGGCTTGCTGTTGAACTGTTGGGGGCCAGAGCCCACGCCGTTACCCCATAACTTGTGGTTTGACGGCGACTGGCAGCAACCGCGATTTACCGATGCGCGCGTGGTCGCAGGCTTAGCGGCCTATGCTCAGTTGATGCAGGCAGGCCCGCCCCACGTTAAAGAAATTGATTGGCCCCAGGCGACTCAGCTGTTCCAATCTGGCCAAGCCGCGTTTTATATTGATGCCAGTCTCTTTGGCCCTAGTTATGAAACCAGTGCGATCGCGGGTCAGGTAGGGTATACGGTGTTGCCGCGATCGCAGGCAGCCAGTTGGACGGGGCACTGGTTATGGGGGTTAGGCATGGCCCAACAGTCGCCGCGACGCGACGCGGCCTGGTTATTTATACAATGGGCCATCAGCCCCAAAATGGAGCCGCAAATCGCTATGACCACTGGCGGTGCGCCGCGATTTTCGTCTTGGCTCACCCCATCGGCCTATACCGAGGCGATGAATATTGACTATGCACTCGCAGTGCAAACCGCCATGCAAACCTCTCGCCCCACCGTCGTGCTGCATCCCCAATGGCCTCAGGTCGCGATCGCAATCGCCACCGCGATTCAGCCGATTTACGATGGGACTGCCGCCCCGGTCGCGGCGGCTGAGCTCCAGCATCACGTCATCCAAATCATGCAGGAAGCCGCATAATGCACCCCTGGCTACAGCTACCCGCCACCATTAGAGGTCAAATCAGGCTGGGCTTTGGCACAATTTTGTTGCTGGGCTTTGTCAGCACTGCGATCGGCTACCGCAGCTTAGAGCATCTCAGCGACAGTAGTCGCGCCATTCTGCAGCAGTCGGCGCGGGTTCGAGAACTCAGCCTCGAGCTGCAAAGTAACTTTCTGCGCGCTCGACAGGCCGAAGAGAACTACCTGCACCATTGGAAAACTATGCCCAACTCGACGGATGAGTTTGTACCGGCTAATCAAGCTCACCTCGCCGCCGCCTACCAAAATCTCGCCGATCTGCAGCAAATTGAACAGCCGAATTCGGAACTTTCCCAAGAGCTAGAACTATTAGAGTCCTTATTTCTCAACTATGAGGCGGCTTTGCAAGCCACGACCACCCGCATTCAGGCCGCCGCCGATGAGACGCCTTTATATAACGGCATACAGCCTCTGATGAAGGCGATCGAGCAAACGGTGGCGGGCGACGAAAACACCCAAATTCAGCTCACCCTCTGGATGATTGCAGCGAATGAGCAGGCCTACTTCAATACCCAAAATCAGCAATACCTCACCGAAGTGCGGGCTAATTTAGATCGCCTCACCTATCTGTTAGAAACCACCGACCTCGCCTTCGATCAGAGTAGTGCGCAAGCGCTAACGCAAGACTATCTGGCTAACCTCAATGCCGTTTTGCTGTTAGAGCAGCAGGTGCAGGTTAACACCATCGTGGCTGACAGCATCAACCAAGAAATTGACGCCATTATTCAAACTATTGGCGACACCAGTCGCACACGCACTGAGGCCGCTCGATCAGAGTTAGCCCAAGCGGCTAATCAGAGCCGCGCGGCGCTGTTGGCCACGGCATTAATCGCGCTAGCGCTCACCGTTTGGGCGATTCTCTGGCTGGGGCAGCGCCTGCTGGTGCCAATTACTGCCCTGCATCGGGCGGCCGAACAAATTGGTCGTGGTGATCTCAACTGCTCGCTACATCTCCCCGGCAATAATGAGTTTGCCGTCGTAGCTGACACCTTTAACCACATGGTGACTCAATTACGTCAGACGCTAACCACGCTCGAACAGCGGGTCCTCGAGCGCACCCAGGCCTTAGCCAGTACCAATCATTCCCTGCAAGAAAGAACCCAATCGCTCGAACAGACCCTCAAGCAATTACACGATAGCGAAACCAATTATCGCTCCCTCGTCGATCACCTGCATGCTGGGGTCGTAGTGCACGATCGCCAGAGCGCCATTGTGATGTGTAACCCAGCCGCTTGCCAACTATTAGAGACCCCAGCCCAGGAGCTGCTGGGCCTCAAATCCGCAGACTTTCGCCGGCCGATGGTGGATGAGTTTGGTGCCCCCCTAGCCCTCGAACAATACCCCGTCAACCAGGTACTGGCCAATCACCAACCGCTGTATAACTTTGTGCTCGGGATTCAGTCAGCCCAGTCGCCAGATTCGACCTGGGTACTCATTAACGCCTTCCCCACATTTGCCGCGTCGGGGCAGCTCCAGCAAATCGTCGTGACCTTTGCCGATATCACCGATCGCAAAATTGCGGAAGAAAAACTACGCTATCGAGCCCTACACGACACGCTGACCGGATTGCCTAATCGCACCTTGCTCGTCGAGCGGCTAGATCATGCGATTCAACGGCTGAAACGGCAGCCTGATCATCTATTTGCCATCTTATTTATTGACCTAAACCGCTTCAAAGTGGTGAATGACAGCTTGGGACATGTCGTCGGCGATCAGCTACTCAAGCAGGTGGCTCAACTGCTAGCCGGTCATGTTAGAAGTCTGGATACCGTCGCGCGTCTCGGCGGCGATGAGTTTGTGATTTTACTGGAGCAGATTGCGAGCCCCAAAGAAGTGATTCAGGTGGTTGAGCGCATTCAACAGGATCTCAAACGCCCCATGACCGTCATGGGGCACACCGTCTTTACCACTGCTAGCATTGGCATTGCCCTGAGCAATTTGGGCTATGCCCGCGGCCAAGATATTTTGCGCGATGCTGACAACGCAATGTATCGTGCCAAAGCGCAAGGCCAATCAGGCTACGCTGTCTTTGACCCGGCCATGCATCAGAGTGCTGTCAAACTCTTAGAACTCGAAACAAATCTCCGGCAAGCGCTGGTGCATCAAGAATTTAAGCTGCACTATCAACCCATCATCAATCTGCCCGCCCAACAGCTCATGGGGTTTGAGGCGCTCGTGCGGTGGTGTCCGCCCACCGGCCCGGTGATTGCGCCCAATGACTTTATCCCCTTAGCGGAAGAAACGGGCCTGATCATTCCCCTCAGCGAATGGGTTTTGCAAGAAGCCTGTAGTCAGATGCAGACCTGGTGTACCACCATGGCCGCCGCCAAATCCCTCAAAATGAGCGTCAACATCGCGTCCCGGCTGTTTCAAGACGCGCAGTTTTTTGAAAAGTTAGATCAGACCTTGGTGCAGACTCAGTTGGCGGCTCACAATCTTAAGCTCGAAGTTACCGAAAGCGTCTTACTCAAAAATGTCGAAGCCGTGTTATCCACCCTTTCCAAACTGCAAGACCGCCAAATCGAAATCAGTTTAGATGACTTTGGCACCGGCTATTCCTCTCTGAGCTATCTCAAGCAGTTTCCGATTAATACGCTCAAAATCGATAAGTCGTTTGTTGACAGTCTGGAGCAGGCCAGTGATGCCAGTTTGGTGGCAGCGATTATTCAAATCGCCAATGCGTTTGAGATGACCGTAGTGGCTGAGGGCGTCGAAACGCGATCGCAGCAGCAGTGGCTAAACAACTTGGGCTGTGGGGCCATTCAGGGCTATCTGATTGCCCCGCCCCTATCGGCCGCCGAGGCCGAAGCCTTTATGAAAACGGCGCGCTTTTTGCCAAATTTGGTCACCTGATGGGAGCGTGGAGGTTAAAGGGTGCCAGGGACAGGGTGAAGAGCCGGTAAGTATCGCGATGTTTTCGGGATTTGCAGCGGCATTGCCAAATCGCGCGGATAATCTTGTCCTTATGCCCGCAGCCCCGGCACTCCAGCGCTTACGAGTGATGGCTGTAGCCGTTCAAGTGAGGACGCTGCCCACTTGAACGCCAGTGCGGGTTAAGCCAAACTCCGTTTCTTTCCCTGCTGGGGAGGAGCTAATGGGGTGGGTTGAACCACTCTCAGCGCGAGGAGCGATACCCACCCCGCCTTGGGTACCCTTCCCCAGAAGGGATTGCCGCCTCACAAGGCTGAGTTGACTATCGGCGCGAGGTTCACCATGACGACAGTGTTATGGCTGAGCTGAAAGACGAGGCTGGCCTCACACTGCTTCATCCCATCAAGTTCGATGGCATTGATGTCCTTTTCATGTCAATTAAGATTACGGGGCTGCACCATGGCATTCAGGTACTATCAAACCCTTCCCGCCAGTCTACGTCCTAAGCCTCATGGCTGTAGACGTACATGAGGCTTCTCCTGCCCCTCGGCGCATCAGTGTTGCCAAGCTAGCTGGGAGCCTGATCATTGAAAATGGGTATTGTCTAATACCAGTTCTACACATTACAGCTACACAGACAAGTCGGCTTTCTCCCTCGGGGAGACGCGATGCGAACGACGCCGCTCAGCCGACGTTCCTTGAGCGGAGTCGTTGGCGTAGCCTTCCCGTAGGGAATAAGGAAGATCGGTAGTCCAATTTCAGAGAATTGGGATAACTCATTGGCACTGACATGATTGTGATTTTAATGGGGGTCTCAGGCTCAGGTAAGAGCACCATCGGTCAGCAGCTGGCTCAGGTGCTGGGGTGGTGCTTTGTTGAGGGCGATGACTTGCATCCGATCGCCAACGTCGAGAAAATGCGTCAGGGCATTCCCCTCACCGACGCTGATCGAGGGCCGTGGCTGCAGGCGATTGGGCAGCAAATTAGTCAGCTACAGCAGGCCAAACAAGCCGCCGTGATCACCTGTTCCGCTCTCAAGCAGCGCTATCGCGAGGGGCTGTACAGCACCCAGCCCCCCAGCACTCTGCAGTTTGTTTATCTCAAGGCAAGTCCCGCTGTGTTGCGATCGCGCCTGACACGGCGGCAAGGCCACTTCATGCAGGCATCTCTGCTGGATAGTCAACTGGCTACGTTAGAAGAACCGACCCAGGCGATCACGATTAACCTGACCGCCACAGACACGACCGCACAGATTGTTGCTCAAATTCGCCAGCAGCTCGCGGTGTAACGTGATGCGGTCAAAAAAGTTGGCTCCTCAGCCCCCATCTCACTAGCTCGCATCTCACGGACGGAACTGCAATTTAGCGTTTTTGCGTTGGTAGCGATCGCTAGTCATCGAGTCGCAGCGATCGGGCCATCGCGTCTAGTTCATCGCGAGTCGGCGTCGGTAAGGGCTTGAGCCCAAACTGGATTTCACCGTTTTCGATATAGGCCAGATGCTTGTAGGTAATATCGAGGGGATCGTATTGCGGCACCAAATTAAGGTGAGCGTGATGTACGCCAAATCCATGCACGACCATGCCGACCTTGAGTGGCTGATACACCTCGCGAATCTTGCGGCCCACGCGCTGAGCGGTCACCATTACTTGGGCCGCCAAGTCATCTGGCACATCCGTAAAGTGATCAATGTGCGGCTTGGGAATCACGATGCAAGCACCCGGATAGATGGGCTGCAGCGGGATGAAGCACATCGTATTGTCATCTTCATACACCGTGCTGACGGGGCCGACACCCTTAACGATGTCGCAAAAAGGGCACTGTTCCATCTTTCATCAGGGCCAAAAAGGTTACCGCTATTGAACCGGATATCGCACTCGCAGCTCTATCATCTACAACACGTTGACGGCAAAAAGTATCCCCACCCGGTGGGATTCAGACGCTCAGGGTCAGTTTAGCAACGCCAAGGAGCCCGATTGGTCGCCTTGCTTCAGAGCCGGGAGATTCGACCAGGCTTTGACCGGCACTGGAGCGGCACGCTGAAGACTCAGCCGATCGCCAGGAAGAGCGATCGCAGACCGAACCATCAGACATCGCGATCAGCGCCCTCGCGCTAGTTAGCGTTGAGACCACAAAAAATTCACACACAACCGAATCAGAACCTTCGGAAGACAGCGCTAAACTGAACACCGACAGTGGAGCGGAATCATTCGAGCAGTTCACGTCACGGACAACTGACACTTGCAGTGTGGTTGCCGCCAAGAATTAGTGCGAGACCACAGCTGGCGTATGGCCAGAAGGTTTAATGCCAAACTTGACCAAGTCAGCCAGTTCCTGCAGCTGACTAATAGCTTCTGCGCCTTCTAATTTCATCAGCTCGCGATCATCGCGCATCTCAGTCCAGGTGATGCCGTAGTCAGAGACCAAGAAGCGAATGAGGTGGTTGTCGCCCAGACTCACCATGAAGGAGGCGCTGTTCATCTGCCCGCCGCAGGTATAGCAGGAAGCCAGGTAACCGCGGTTTTCCAGCACCGTGGCTAAAGCCTGCAGGTTCATTACTAGATCTTGCACAAAGCTTCTGTGCTGTTCTGCCAATCGGACGAACATGGCAACTCTCCTTTACTTCCAAGAATTATACTCTAAATACAAAACCTTTAGATTGTCTTCATGATTTCAGCGCCACTTATGTGCAAAGTAACCTGTTTGAGATTTACGCATAGGACAGCGTAAGCGTGCGGCTAAAGCTGTCTGAAGATACAGAATGATGCCCCGCTGGCAATAGAGGATACCAACGCTAAGCGTGCTTAAACTTAGCGTTGGTATCTCTAACGCTCTGTATCGTTTTAGACCGTTAGATAATTGCCACTGCTATCCGTTCTAACGCAACTATTCCCCGATGAGGTATCACAACTCCTTATGACAGGTATGCAAATGGTTGAATTCGTCAGTTAGCAAAATTTGATGGCGGGCGATTTGGCGTTGGGCGATCGCGTCTGTTAGTTGATGGCATTGACTGATTGCAGGGCTAATCGTGATGTGCTCAACTGGGCCATCATATCGCTGGCAGCAGCGGTAGCCCAAGCCTTGAGCCCCTAACACAGTGATAAATTTTGCTTTAGATTGGGGGTTTAGCGATCGCGATTGCCCACGTTACGGTTGGTGAGAGGCTCGCAAGGAAATCGCAGCTTTCGAGGTAGTATCGATAGGTTGTTAAGAAATCTTGAGTCATGGTTGAACGTCCTATCAAGAAAGCGGAACTTGCTGCCCGCAAAGCGCAGGAAGGCAGCAGCGAGCGCGAGGCGCCCAGTGGCGAGCGCCGTGACCGCAATGATAAAGGTCGCAAAGGTGGCCGAGGTAAGGGACGCCGCGATCGTGAAGAAAAAGCCCCGGCGGTTTCACCGGCTTTGATGCGTGGGCCCCGACCTCAGCCTAAAGTCGAAGCCCCTGAGCCCGAGCCCGAAGTCGTCGCGACCGAAGAGGAAGCGGCTCCGGCAGAAGCAGCGACGCCTGAAGCAGCTGCGGCTGAAACGACAGAGCCCCCAGCTGAGGACGTCTCGGACGCCAGTGAGAAGACCGAATAGACAAAAAAAATCCCTGGCTGATTCGCCAGGGATTTCTATCAGGGTGCATCTACCATTCCAACTTTCTCGGCATTTTCAACCGTATCCGGACAGGTACAGTTTTTTTTCTGGTATTGCCGCCGCCGGGGTCGTCAGAACCTTCTAGAGGGGTGGAACTCATCTACAGCAACGTTCCCCTCTGCGTCGGGTTTGACCTTTACCGCAGAGTATTCAAAAACTCCGTCTGTCGACGGCAACGATGCCCGCCCATTAACGCCTCTAAATACCAATTCTCTGCAACTGGGCTACAGCTCTTCCTTTCGACTCTGCTTAAGGAAGGTCAGCTGAGCGGCGGCGTCAGCCCGACGGGCAGGCCAGGCCAACCCGCAGGGTCTCCGACTGGAAGCAAGCCGACTTGTCTGTAGAGCTGTAATTCGTAGAACTGTTATAAGCCGATCCCCTCGCTTGGTGATCGCCCCTGCCCCCACTTACTCCGCCACGTCGGAAACCTCAGGGACGCGGACAGCCGAGGCCTCGGGCGCGGGCCAGAGCATCAATTCCTGCCCTAATGTGCGTCTCACTCCAACTGATCAAGCTGCGCGAAGTTAAACGGCGCGGTGAAATTGTTGTAGCGAATGCGGAGTCGGTCTTCGAACTGTGCGTCTAAAGCTTCAATTGCAGCGCTAAAAGCCGCTTCACCCTCCCAGGGGATCAAGTAGGCGGCGTTATAGATCATGGCATCCGTCATCGGGTCGTTTTCGACCATTTCGACTGCTAAGGCATTCAGCGTATTGCGAAAGGCATTCACAATGTCGTCCTTCCGGGCATTGACCGCCTGCTCGATCGATTGGCCAATGCTAACTACCTGATCCATGCTGAGCTGCTTACCTTCTAACTGATCTCGCTGGTGACGGAGGTCGGCGTTTTCAGCCATCAGCTGATTGAGTTCGACATCCGCTTGCCAGAGCACTTTGACGCTGACTTCTCGATGCCCATCGAGGCGAGCAAAAAGCTGCTTGAGGCCATTGCCCCGAGGCGTGATCAGCTCTTGCGTGACGCGTTCCCAAGTTTCAATCACCAGGCCAAACTGGAGCGGCAGTAGGGTGCGATCGCCAGCCTGCATCGCCGCTTCTAAGACGCGCTCGTGGCCTAAAAGATTTTTGCGGCTGGCTAAATAGCGCTCTTGCTGGGCCTCTGAATATAGAAAGGCAAAATTGTCGATGAGGTGGGTGGCTACCGGCTGGTTATCGAGCCCCTTGACGTCTAAATCTTGAGGCCCTGGTGCCGGAAAAATTCCATAAAGGTAGAAAAATTGAGGCATAGCTCGCCAGCAAAAAAATGATTGAATGCGTTGCCAGCTTATCTCAGTTCACGGGTTTAGAGGTCAGCACCAAGCGCAATTTGGCGTGAATCAGGTTGAGGCGAGCCAAGCCCAAATCGACATCGCCTTCGACAACGACACCCGTATCAAGCAGGCGATCGAGCAACTCTAAAAGTGATGGCGATTCTGAGTGCTCGCCCGGATAATAACCCCCGTTGCGCGGCAGCAGTGTACCCAGCTCACCGAGATCGATATTCAAATCAGCCGGGTCAACCTCAAATATCTCGCACAGGCGGACGATTTCCACCTCGAGACGGCGCAGGCTATCGGAGGCGCGGTCTAAATCATCGTCGCCCAAGTCACCTGATTCCATACGTCGAATGATCTGAGCTTCCATCAGTTGACGAATCAGCTCAGTCACAGTCAGCAACAGGGGGGCTAGGCCCGCATCAGCATTACTGGGTCGAGCCAGTGCCAACTCACTTTCTAAAGGCGGATTATCCGGTGATGTCATGGCTTCAGCTTAGCGCTTTGCTGACGCCTCGCCGCCAACTCACCGAGACCGCCCTGATAAAGTGTCTGCCAATCAAAATTACACTACTTACACACTTGCCACATGCCGTTGCGCCACTTGCGATGTTCATCGTGGGTCAGCACCTTGGCATATCCCAACACCATGCGTCCCTGCTCAAGCATCACCCCCCGATGAGCCCGATTAATCGCACGGCAAGCTCGGAAACTATCAGCGGTTTTGCTGCTAGCGATATGTTTCATGGTGCGAATCTTAATCATGAGAGACCCTTCTCTAATCTGCATCTATGACGGTGGGAACGAAAGCTTTCAGCCCTGCTGAGCGGCTACTGATGGTTGGACGCAACGATCAGTCTGAACTAAAGGTGTTGGAGCCACTGATGTCGTCAGGGCGATCGCCGGTCGCGATGCCCCTTCTATGTTCAGAATGCCTCAAACCCTGGCCAGAAAAACACCTCATTGTAGCCTGTGTTTTTTATTCTTAGCTTCCATTGGACTTTCTCTGAAACGGCTGTAAGACTCTCACAGAGAGAGTCTTGAAACACCAGTAAACGCTCCTGCCGCGACGGCGACGGCCAGCTTCCTCACATTTTTTTACATTCCAGAACAAGCCTTAATGATGGGCTTCAGCACCAGTCTGCTTTTTCTATTATCGACGCTATCGCCAACCCTGGGTTCGGCGATAGACATGCCGGGCTTAATGGCGTAGTTGTTAGCCCCACCCGAGTGATCAACGGTCTGATCACCCAACGTATCAATGTCGATTCAATGTCGATTTCTGGCTTTGCCTGAATGTACGGATGGTTTTCCTACACTCAAGCTTTGTACACAGCAGTCTCTGCAGACATTACGTGAGCAGCGAAACTGTCGGTGTCCGCAGGAAAATTTAGGACTTTTTCCATTACTTGTCAGGCAACTCTTTTTCAATGCAATGTCTCAAGACTGCGTAAAGTGAACGCTGCTCTATCACTCAAACGATAGATTCCTAAGACATCAAGAAGCTGAGCCTTAGATAGATGTCTGCCTCTAAAAAAGTACCTAGAATTTTCATAATAAAAGTGAATATAGCAGGAAGGAGCTGAAGTCCAAGAGTCTCAGGTTTTAAGGCGTTTTACTTTTTAGAGAGTAAAGAGAGTAACGCGTCTTGCTGTTACCAAACACATTTGTAACTGCTCAGTCCAGCGTGTGATGGAAATCAGCCAGTGACGCGAACAGTTGGTTATTTATTCAGGTGATTTTTAATGGCTATTTATTTGCAACGGCAAGCATTTTGGGGCACGGTTCTCATTGGGGCATTAGCACTGCCGACCTTAGTCTCTTGTGCCAATCCGACGCCAACAAATGTTGAGGATGTCGGTGAACAAGAGGACGTTTCGGCAACGCTAGAGTCTGATGAAGCCGATACTATCAACGGCGAAGCGATCGCCTTATACGGTCAGTTCGAGTCTCATGTGGGAGGCACCGTATTTTTGTTAGAAGAGACCGGTAACGAAGAACTCGGCAGCGTGCTGGTGGTTAACTCCAGCGATCGCGCTTTTGCCGTCCCAGCGGAGGCGGGAACGCCCATGTGGGCCGTCGGCACGATTTTGCCTTTAGATCCCACCACCATTGATGGCATTGATCCGGCTGAGCTGGCAGCTTATGCTGGCGAGTCTGCAGTCTACGCTGAGCGCATTACGCTAGCTCCCGAGCCCGCCAGCCTGACAGCAAAGGCCGAAACGTTTTACAACCAAGACGTCACTGTCTACGGTGAGGTCGAGCCGGTGGAAGCGGAAAACACCTTTATTTTGAAAGATCCTGACCTATTTGAGGGCAAAGGCGTCATCGTGATTCAGACGGGCGACGCGGCCCTGCCCTTGCCCACTGACGATGCCAAAGTAGCCGTGTCAGGTATTTTGCGTCCCTACGTTATTGCAGAGCTAGAAGAAGAGTACGAGCTGACCTGGGATCTGAACTTGATAGAGCAGTTAGAAGTCGAGTACCGCGAATTGCCCGTGTTGGTGGCTGATTTGATCACCCTGACCGACGACTAAGCGAGAGTTGCTGTGGGTCGGTGGCTCAGCCAGGCTGACCAAGCCATCAGCAAGCATTGCCATCGACGCAGACGGGGCCTCAACGCTGTTTCCTGCCTGGAAGCGTGAGAAGGTCCATAGACTGCGCGAAATCTGGCACATTGAGAGAGCCCCGATCCCCTCGATGAATGCTGGATTTTAGAAACACGAATACGCTGTGGGCCTCCGTTTTAGTGGAGACGCTGGCGCGGCTGGGTTTGAAAACGGCGGTAATTTCACCCGGGTCACGCTCAACCCCCTTAACCGTGGCCTTTGCCAGCCATCCTCAACTGCGAGCCCTGCCGATTTTGGATGAGCGATCGGCCAGCTTTTTTGCCCTTGGGGTCGCGAAAGCCAGTGGTCAGCCGACGGTCTTGGTTTGCACCTCAGGCACCGCCGGGGCGAACTATTTTCCGGCTTTGATCGAAGCCTATGAGAACGAAATCCCGCTGATCGTGTTAACTGCCGATCGCCCCCCCGAACTGCGCGATTGTGCTTCCGGGCAAACCATTGACCAGCAAAAGCTGTTTGGCCGCTATGTGCGCCGCTATCTAGAGGTGGCCCTGCCCGAGGCCACGGTTGGGCAGCTCTGCTATTTGCGTCAGATCACGGCTCATGCCTGGCGCAGCTGTGGTTGGCCGGTGCCAGGTCCCGTTCATCTCAATTTGCCTTTTCGCGACCCGCTGGCTCCCGTGCCGGCGGGGGCCGCAGCAGAACTGGCGGGGATCATTGATAACCGATTTTTTGACCATTTAGAGCTGCTGTCAGCAACCGCATCGTGGGCACAGCAGGGGAGTGAACTGGAGCCGATCGCGCGATCAACACTCGGCCAAACTGAGCGGGGTTTAATCATTGCCGGGCCTGCTCAACCCCCAGATCCTCCGGCTTATTGCCAGGCGATCGCCACCCTATCGCAGCTTTTGGGGTGGCCAGTATTGGCCGATGGCCTATCGCCTTTAAGAAACCATGCCAGCCTTAATCCTCATTTGATTACCAGCTATGACCTGCTGCTCCGTCATGACTATCATGCTCAGGCCTTGGCGGCACAGCAGGTGCTGCAACTCGGTACCTTGCCCACTAGCAAAGTACTGCGCCAGTGGCTGCAGCAAACTGATCCGCTGCGGTGGATCGTAGAGGCCCGCGATCGCAACAAGGATCCGCTGCATGGCCGGGCGATCGCGGTGCCTTGGTCGCTGGCGACGCTGGTTGCGGCCTTAGCCACCGTCCCATCAGAGTCACTCAGGGCGATTTCCTCCTATAGCCAAACCTGGCTAGAGCGCGATGTGATCGCCCGGCAGCGATTAGCCGCTCAGCTTGCCCCTTTACCCGAGTTGTTTGAAGGCAAGCTGAGCTGGCAACTACCACGGCTATTGCCCCCTGGGACGCCGTTGGTGATTGCGAATAGCATGCCCGTACGCGACATTGAATGGTTTCTACCGCTGAATGATACGGGGCTGCGGCCCTATTTTAGTCGTGGAGCTAACGGCATTGATGGGACGCTTTCGACCGCGATGGGGGTAGCCCAGAATTTTGGTCGGGCAGTCTTGCTGACAGGCGATTTAGCGCTTTTGCACGATAGCAATGGCTTGCTCAATGCGAGCCAGCGAGACTTTCACCTGACGATTTTGCTGATCAACAATCAAGGGGGCGGCATTTTTGAGACGCTACCGATCGCCGCGTTTGAGCCACCGTTCGAAGCCTTTTTTGCCATGCCGCAACAGGTGGATTTTGCGGCGCTGGCCGCGGCCCATAACGTTGAATACGTTCGGGTTGCCTCCTGGCGATGTTTGCAGGAACAGTTGGCAACCCTGCCAGAACAGGGCATCCGGCTGCTAGAGCTGCGGTGCGATCGCAAGTTCGATGCTCAATTTCGCACCTCATTGCTGACCGCGATCGGTGACTTCGAGCTTTAAACTCAACGGTGGCTGATTTTCAGCCTTGCTCTTGCTGCTCCGCATCTCGTGAAATCACTCGAATATTGCCTTGCTCCCCCTATATTGTTGAGGGTGCGGCAAACCGTTTATCCCTTTGACCACTGCCAGAGCCTTATGATTCTGGCAATGGCTATTGATCGCGAGATGAAATGGTGATCAATAGCCAAGGCAGGTGCCCCTAAATGCCACCGATACCGCCACCATGCGTTTGGTCAGCAATTTACAGGATTATCGAGAACCACGCGCCCCTACTATCCCTTGTGCCCACGAATAGGAGACCCGATGGATTTGACGAAGTTTGACCTCAAGGTTGTACCCGGCTACGAAGCCTGGCTCGCGGCTCAAGTGCGTCAACTCAGTATCGCCGCCCTCAAGACCTCAACCCTCACCTGCAATGCCTGTGGTGAAGTGACTGGTGCTTACATCATCGAATACGATGGCCAACAGTTTCGGTTACCGGGGGAAGAAACGCTGGCGTTTTTGCAATTTGTCGTGACGGGCGATCACGAGACCTCATAAGGCCAAACATCCGAGTCGCAACTGCCTTGGCATTATAGAGTCCTGTGGCCAGAGCCCTCGTCAGGGTGGTTTCATTAGGCGATTGACAGAAATCGCGAACTGAGCAGCGAGCACACCTTACGTTGTGCCCATGGCTCACGCGATGAGAAGGACATTGGCTGTATAGCACCCACTCGACACCGGGAGATAGAGCAATCGTGCGCCTGAGATTATCAAGGTGTTTAGAGCGCGATCGCCCCTCAAACTCTCTTTGTTATAAGCAGCAATGTCTTGGTTAGATCGGCAACTGCACCAAAGTTTGAAAGCTGTGATAAATCTGCATTGAGCCGCTCTCGTTCTTGGTAAAACCCTTGAAGGAGTCTGGATAGAATAAAGCTAGGTTTCTCACAGACAACGAGGAATGTGGCAAGACCAGTTGATCATTAGCACTTCACCCGAGATCATGAGTGGCACCCCCTGTCTTTGCTGGCACTCGGGTGCCGATCGCGACGTTTTTTGAGTATCTCAAAGCTGGTGAGTCAGTTGATGATTTTCTAGATGGCTTTCCAACCGTCAAGCGAGAGACGGTAGTTAGCTTGCTAGAAGAGGCGGGTAGACGGCTACTGACTGACTTTTTTCCCAAGTCGGTTTTGAGGCCTGAGACGGTCATCGGACTGTTAATCACTACGAACGGGGGCGGGCAAGCTGACAGCATGCCTCCACTGGTCTAGAACATTACCCCCATGTTGAAACCGCTCAGTTAGCAGTCATGAGAGCGACTGCTAACTGAGCGATTACAGGAGGCTTTCGAGGGTGGCTCCCACCACCTGCAGGTTATCGTCTTGCCGCAGTTCTGCTAATGCCGCTTGGGCGGCTGGCCCGTCAAAGCCAGGAAGCACTCTTGCGGCTTGTGCTCGCAGCATCGGGGCATCAGCGACAGCAGCCTCAAGAATGAGCGCTAAGGCCTCGGTGGCTTGGGGAGTGTCTTGAAGCCGACCCAAGTTGGCGATCGCGTTGTGCTGCACGACGATATCAGTGCCCTGCCAGCCCCAGCGACAGAGCTGTAACCTAATTTCTGGCGTCACTTCTTCTAAAGCAGCAAAAATGCTTTGCCGCACAAGCCAGTGAGAATTGTGCTCGAATAATTTCGTTAGATGAGGGATGGCGCGATCGCCATACTTTTCGAGCGAATTAGCAGCTTCGGCCACGACATTAGGATCGCGGTCATGCTCAATCAGATTCAATAGGGCGGCAAATCCCGCCTCGGTTTGCTTGTAGCCCAAGCCCATGGCTACAAATGAGCGCACCACAAACTCTTTGTCATGTAGATGCTCAGTCAGCAGCGGCACCACGTCCTGAGGCTCGTGTTTCCGCAGCTCCACCAGCGCCTTCAACCGATCCTGGGGATCGGCGCTGGCCAAAAAAGATTCAATTTGATGTAGTTCCACGCAGCGATAACCAGAATGCAGCTACCTTTATTGTAGTTTACATTTCTTCACAAAATAACGAGGGCGACCTCACGTGCTGAGCTCAAGCCGTTAGTTAGGCCGATTTTGCTGGATTTTGCTAGCGTTCTGAGCTGGAGACGCTCTCTGAATGCATGGGTGACGCCGCGCAAGCGAACCCTCCTCCCCAACTAGTCAGAAGTAGGAGAGTGAAGGTAAAAATTGGCTATCGGATGATTGCCAACTGCCACTTCTCGTTCATGTTCGCGCGGTTCGATAGTCCCGAGCGATCAGAACGACATCTACCAGTCAAAGGGCGCGATGCCCCAATCCCTGTCTCTAGAAAAGACAATTGCGGTCAGGGCAGCCCTGCTTAATCCTGACCACGATCGCGAGGCGACTTTCAAGCAACGGAGCATGATGCGATCACCCCACGCCCAACAATGAACCCTGCAGGGTGCCATCTGCACAGCGACGCCCAAAATTCTGGTTATTTATTAGAAACTCAGCCGCCATCCGACCGGCTCTCAGAAAACTTCGCAGGGGGGCAGATCGCCCAGGAAACTCTACTGTCGATCCATCAAACGCCGCACTTCTTCATCTTTTGTTGCATTTTGATGTCAGGCAGCATTTTTGAGCGATCGCCCAAACCCTTTTCAGCAGAGGACTTCGGGGCAGGGCTGATTAGTTGACAATTCGTAATAGCAAATCGATTCAACGGCATAGTATAAACAGGAAAGTTCAAGAGGTTGGGTGCCGGATGTATTTCTGGCTGGGGCTTTGTCTCCCAGATCCAACTTCTTTGTTTAAGAAAGGTAAACGTTTCTAAGCTTCCGATTCTCAGGAGTGTTAGAAAAAGTCTCGTCGGTGTCTTTAGGGCTGCAGCCCGCTGATGATGGCTTGTCTCGTAGTCCGAGGACATTCCGAGTGTGGATGATTAGTCACACCTTAAAATCCTTCTACAAACTCTAAGGAGATTGAGTTAATGTTTGACGCTTTTGCAAAAGTGGTCTCCCAGGCTGACGCTCGAGGTGCATACCTCAGCACTGATCAAATTGATGCTTTAAGTGCGATGGTTGCCGATGGCAACAAGCGGATGGATTCTGTGAATCGCATCACTAGCAACTCTTCGGCGATTGTGGCTAGTGCTGCACGTGAGTTGTTTGCTGAGCAACCTCAGTTGATTGCTCCGGGTGGTAACGCTTACACCAGCCGCCGCATGGCTGCTTGTTTGCGCGATATGGACATCATCTTGCGCTACATCACCTACGCGGTTTTCTCTGGTGATGCCAGTGTCTTGAATGATCGCTGCCTGAATGGCTTGCGGGAAACTTATGTCGCTCTAGGCACTCCCGGCACTTCTGTGGCAGTTGGTGTAGAGAAGATGAAAGCGGCTGCGATCGGAATCGTCAACGATTCTGCGGGTATTACCCAAGGTGATTGCTCCAGCTTGGTTTCTGAAATCGGCTCCTACTTCGATACAGCTGCTGCTGCGGTTGCTTAGTTCCTTAGCTACTTCGTCCCTCTTCTCGGAGTGGTTAGGCATTGCCTGCCTCCCTCTGAGTCCACTTCTATCTGGAGATTTTGACTATGAAAACCCCTTTGACCGAAGCTGTCGCTGCTGCTGATTCGCAGGGCCGCTACCTAAGTTCCACTGAGATTCAGTCTGCCTTTGGTCGTTTTCGCCAGGCAGATGCGAGCTTAGCTGCTGCTAAAGCGCTGACTGAGAAAGCGTCTAGCTTGGCTTCTGGTGCGGCTCAAGCGGTGTACAACAAGTTCCCTTACACCACCCAAATGCAGGGTCCTAACTACGCGGCTGACCAGCGTGGTAAAGACAAGTGTGTGCGTGACATCGGTTACTACCTCCGCATGGTCACCTACTGCTGCGTTGTCGGCGGCACTGGCCCCATGGATGAGTACTTGATTGCCGGTATTGCTGAAATCAACTCGACCTTTGAGTTGTCTCCTAGCTGGTACATCGAAGCCCTCAAGCACATCAAAGCTAACCACGGTTTGAGTGGTGATCCGGCAGTTGAGGCCAACTCTTACCTCGACTATGCCATCAACGCACTGAGCTAGTTCGCCTGCTCAATTTTTAGTGCTTGATTAAGCAGCCTCTGTCCCTGAGAGATATACAGCCACTGACTGCGGTTAGGCGTTGTTTATGTCTCAGGGATTTGTTTTGTCTATCCATCAGCCTATCAGCCTGACCAGACCGGTCAGGCTGATAGGCTGATGGATACAGGGGACGATGACTGGGAGGGCTTCTCGATGAGTGATCTGCCGGATATCCGGGATGAGGGTCAGTTAACGATTGAAACCGCGATCGCCAATCTCCAAGGTGAAGACCTGGGATTGCGGGTCTATGCGGCATGGTGGTTGGGGCGATTTCGCGTCAATACGGACTCAGCCATTCAAGTTTTGATTGCCGCCCTGTTGGATGAAGATGATCGCACTGAGGCGGGAGGCTATCCACTCCGTCGGAATGCGGCCAGAGCTTTAGGAAAATTGGCTGATCGGCAAGCCGTAGCCCCCCTCATTCAGGTCTTGTCCTGCACCGATTTCTATGTGCGAGAAGCGGCCGCTAAAGCGCTGGAAAGTTTGGGCGACCCGGCGGCGATTCCTCAACTGTTGGGCTTGTTGCGCGGTGAGATTGCCGGGACCTTACCCGCGCTCGAACCTCCGCAGCTAGAGCAACCCTTTGACGCGCTGATTGAGGCCCTGGGGACCTTGGCTGCCGTTGACGCAATTCCCGATATTCAACCGTTTCTCGATCATGCCGTGCCTCGCGTGCAGTACGCGACGGCTCGCGCCTTGTACCAGCTAACGCCTGAGCCAGAAGTCGCTCGGCAGTATGGAGATCAGCTGATCGCAGCCCTCTCCAATCAGGATTTGCAGCTCCGCCGGACGGTCTTGGCCGATTTGGGGGCGATCGGTTATCTGCCGGCCGCTGAGGCCATTGCCGAAACCCTCGCCGAAAACAGCCTCAAACTCATTGCCCTCAAAGGATTGTTGGAGCGAGAGTTGGCTGGAACCCCAGGGCCAGATTTGTCAGCCGGGGCCAAACGAGTGATGGCGCTGATGGATGCTTTACTGTAGGCTCATCGCGACCCGGTCGCCGCCCCTCGGAAAATTTTTGGCGGTCAATTCCCGACTCGGACAATCAATTCCCGCCAGGGTGAAAGGCCGTAGAGGGCGGTTGGTTGTTAATTTTTTTGTGACAAATGCTTGATGAGTGAAGCAATGCAACGAATCGCGCGAGAATGTTAACAGTCAAAGCTGGGCTTGAAATGCTCTCTTGCTTGCTCCAGAATCTAGCATCCTAATCCTAATGTCTGACGTGCTTGCTCCTTTCCTTGACGCGATCGAAAAGGCAGATTCTGCCACTTCGCTTTCCGATGCAGTTCAGGACTTGGCAGACGCGGGTCTGGTTGAGTCAATTCCGCACTTGATAGAAGCCTTGAGTTATAACAACCCTGGCGCCGCTGTGGCCGCTGTCAATGGGTTAGTGACGCTCGGCACCCCTGCCGTCTCACCGCTGTTAGAACAGCTTGATCTCAACAATTACACGGCGCGCGCTTGGGCGATTCGAGCCTTGGCAAGCATTGGTGACCCCCGGGGCTTACTCACTCTCTTGGGCGCTGCCACAGCCGATATCTCGATGAGTGTCCGGCGGGCGGCGGCACGGGGGTTGGGCAATATGCAGTGGCCGCAGTTCCCCCCCCAACTGTTAGAAATTGCCCAAACGGAAGCCTTAGAAGCGCTGCTGTTTGTGGCGCAGCAAGACGAAGAATGGATCGTGCGGTATGCCGCTGTGGTGGGACTAGAAGCGTTGGCTCTAGCGACCCAAGCAGGGAGTGGCCTGCGGCGATCACAGATCCAGCAGCAGCTCGCGGGCATGACCCATGAGGAAGCCAGTGTGTCCGTCAAGGCGCGCGTCTGGCAAGCTCAGCAGTATCTCAAAGAAGCGATTCCGCAAGCGGAAGCTTCTCGGCAGGTAGAGCAGTCATCGCTCACCTCCACCGATTGGGAGCAGATCTTGGCCCGCTTATACAATCGCAAGCTAAAAGAAAGAACTGTACTATCCGCAGGGGATCCACAGCACTATCGAGAGCTATTGAGTGTCGGCACCCTTCAGGAGCCTTAAGGGATACGTTTGCAAATAAAGTCCCTGCGAGACGAGTTTTCTCCTTACGGAGACGCTAGCGCGAACGACTCCGCTCAGCTCTCGGGATACGGAAGTTGAACGGAGTCGTCTGCCCTGCGGGCAGGCTGCGCCCCTGCGGCGCGTCTCCTGCGGAACAAACCGGATTTATCAGTATGTTAGCTAAGCGCGATTCTCTAAGCGTCATCCGCACGCTGGCGAAACTCGGCAGCAACCCGATGGAATGCCCAGTCGTGGAGGATGACTAGTGGGTTAAGCCTGCCCAGGGCTGAGCAAGACGAGGTTTTGCCGCTGCAGCGATCGCACATCCTCCAACGTACTTTCTACGGTCTCTAGCAGCTCACCAACGGTCTGGCTGCCGGCAGTTTGGCCACAGGCGACTAAAAACTGCCACGGCGACTGTTCCAGCTTGATTAGCTGATAATCCTGATTAAAGAATTGGGGGCTGTCTTGCCAATTTTCTAAACAGGGACTAGGTTCGGGAATGGCGTTGAGTAGAGCATTGTCATCGGCCCAGGTTTGTCGGCTCAGCGGCGGACGAGCGAGGAAAAACTCATAGTGGGTGATGGCTGAAGGATCTAGCAGTTCAATGAGCCGATAGCGTTGGCGATCGCTCAGCCCTTGCGCCCGTTCCAGCAAGTCTGGGGCAGTGCCCACCAACCGCTCTAAGTCCCACACCTGAGGATTCGAGAAGCCGACAAATTCTAGCCCTGAGGCGTCAATCAGCTCAAAAACGGTATTGATGTTGTAGTCAATTTCTTGGGGATGCACGTACATGTCGGCAAAGCATTCATCGCGCTGGTTTTCCCAAGACCAGCGCTCTTTTTCTCGCTGCCGCAGTCGATTGTTTTCTGGCAAGGCCGCAAAGATCTGTCGGCCCACCGCCACCCCATCGGGATAGTCACCCCGGCGATCGCCCTGCAAAAGCGCGATCGCCTCCTGCATGAGCTTGATTTCCCAGCGACCTAGTTCGCCATACACAAACACGTGCAGCAAGCCGCCGGGGGCCAGCTTTTGCGCCAGGGCCTGAATGCCCCTTTGAGGATCGGGCGTATGGTGTAAAACGCCCACACAATTAATCAGGTCAAACTCGCCCGGCAACTGATCAACATCAAACAGGCTCAGGTGATGAAATTCAACGCCAGTCGCCCCCGACTTTTGACACCGTTCTCGTGCTACAGCCAAAGCTCCAGCACTGAGGTCAATACCGACCACGGTGGCATCAGGATTGAGGTGTACTAAATATTCCGTTCCCACCCCGGTGCCGCAGCCAGCATCCAAAATCCGCGCTTGGGTACTCGCCGGCTTTTGGCCGGTACAAAAAGCAGAGGCGGTCAACCAATTCCAGCGCCAGTTATAACCGGGGGGGGCTTCATCTAATAAGGGTTCTGGCGGAAACGGGTAGGTATCGTAGAGTTTGGCCACCGCTGCGCTAATCTTTTGAGACTCTGACATAAATTAGAAGTGTCGTAGTTTATCGAGATGCAGGTGATTCAGCCACTCAATTCAGACAAATGCTCATTAGGCATCGGGCTTTGAACGTTAATCTCATGGCCGGCTGAAAAATGAGACGTCATCCTCATGAAACCATGATTAACCGGCGCGCAGAACTCGCAGCCGTCTGAGAAGTCAAGGGGAGTAGTGGCGGGTTTCACTCTGCTCAGCTGAACAGTTGAGGCAAATGGCCCACCGCACTCGTCAATGGTCGGCTTTATTGAGAACCTCACCCGGTCAGTGGCAACGAATCTTATCAGATCCGCGCTATGGGCCGGATGAACTCAAAGCGATGGGGTTTTCTTGAGCCCCATTTGATTCACCAGCGGCGATAGAGTCAGCGTTCTGCTCACGTCTAGTGCAACTGCAGTGCCCTCAGGTGCTCCTCCCAGTAGAGTCAGCGGTGCGATTAAACATGTGAGCTGATTCTCCTGACTCGCAGTTGATCAAGGGAAAATTAAGAGGCTCCCCTAAAAATGAATTTCGTGTAGTCTGGGTCAGCCCACCCCCCGACGATCGCTTAAAACACCCAACGAGAGAGGCCTCTGTCCCACCGCTCTCAACCGGCGTGCTCCACCTCACTGGCCTCATTGCGAGGGCTGCGCCGACATCACGAGCCATTTCTCTGAAAAGCCATCTAAGAAAAGTCACCAAGATGCGTGGCGTCAAGCCTGCTCTTGATTGGGAAAGAACCCTAATTCAATCAAGGCTTTGCAGAGTTGTGACTTGGAAGGGGCCGACTTCGGGGCGGTTAGTCCCATCTCTCGGGCAGTTTCGAACAGTTCTCGTACGAGCGTATTGAGGGTATAGGGTTCGCCTTCAATCGGACTCGTTTCAAAGCGTCCTTCATAGGCCAGGGTATACAGCTCTAGATGATGCATACCCATGACTCGGGCCAATTTTCTCAGGGTTTCTGGCGTCGGACAGGTGCCTTTTAGGCAAGCGCCTCTGAGCCGGGGCTGAGCCACCCCTGATAGATCAGCCAGACGGTTCATACTGAGTCCTTCAGCATCTAGATACTTAAGGAGCATCCGCCCCAAGGGCGAGCAATCTTCGGGAGTGATTTGAAGCCTCGGGGGCATCTTGCTAACAAAAGTTAAATTAATAAAAAATGACTTAAAAGAAAGTCGTCGCTAGGATAGCAATCTCAGGCAAGGTATTGCAGCCGTTCACAGGCTTGCCCAAATTTTGGCATCAGTGGCCAAGTCTCTTCAATTGAACCCTGCATAGGACAAAAGGCCTGACCTGCTCTGGCCCTTAACCATTAAGACTACAGGGATTGTTAGCCGATGTTTATACCTGTAAGGAAACTCTAACAATCATGGCAGCGATCGCGCTGAGACTGCGCTTGTGCTAAAGGTCTGCCCCTGAATTCCTGACCTGGGCTGGCTTGATCAGAATCATGGTCAGGTCACTACAGAGAGCCCAGAATCGGTTAGAGTGGTGACCTGGAACGACGTCTCTAAAAGTCGTTTAGTGGCACCAAGATTGCCCTCGTTAAAATTTTTAATTGGCAGAAAAAGCATGGATGAATTGCACGTATTAATCCGCCAACAGGCCAGCTATTCAGACCTGGTTGATTGGATTCGTGAAAAAGAAGACTGTCAATATTTGACTGCCTGTGCCAAGCTCAATGCCGAATTAAAACGATATCGCTTAAAATATCTGGCCTCTTAACGCCCGTCATCACCTCACTGCCAAATTACGTTGAGACGAGGTTTGATTGCGATCGCCTCCAGTACACGCACAAATCTGCCGGTTGGACAAGATTCCGAGTGGGGCCAGTCTGACCTCGCTAGAGCGGCTACTCACGGTACTGCAGACCTTGCCCCCTTGCGGGGGCACGTTGATTTGCACCTCCTATGCTCCGGAGGTGGCGGAGCGGACGCAACCGCGCGCAATCTGAGCTGATCACGACATCTGGTTTTGGTGGCCGGGCCGGTCAGGTTTTTCAACGTCCTGTCTGCCCGACATCGCAGTAACAATCCGGGGGCTAACAAGCTTCAATCGATGGCCTGAAGAGATGTTATTTTCTGCTCACAGTTTGCCTGATTCGGCACTTCATCAAGCGTCATACCCAGTTCTCTGCAACCAGACCACAAATCTGGCTCCCTTGCCTTAGGGCTCCTCGGCGTAGCCAAAATTGACTGGGCCATCCGCTCACCAAGAATGGCTAAAAGCATCCTAAAATTGACGCTGGCTGAGCAAGGTGAGATGTCCTACTGTCCTACGGGCAGGCTGCGCTAGCGACTGGGCTCAGGACACAGTTAGATAAAACTAGAGGCTTTTGATGAAAAGACTGGCATTGTGAAATCGGGAACTTTGCGCCAGAAATATGCTTCCTACGATCGCATAATTGTATTGCTCTTGCTTTTTGCCTTCGCTTTATTTCTGCGGTTTCCGTATTATTTCAAAGATGTCATTAATTGGGATGAGAGTACCTTCATTGTGATGGGAGGGTCTATTCTCAATGGCTATCTTCCCTATGGTGAATTCTGGGATCTGAAACCCCCGATCGCCTTTTTTAGCTATTCCCTTTTTATCGTGATGTTCGGCAAGAGCATCACTGCCGTGAGGTTTGCCGGGACGTTGTGCGTCACCGTGATGGCATTCTCGGTTTTCCTCACTTTGGCAGAACACTATGGCAAAAAATCAGGCTTAATAGCGGGATTGCTGGCTGTTTTCATGGTGGGGCAAATCCCCTCAGGTCAAGCGACGATGAGTGAAATCGTGGCCTTGGTACCGATTAGCGTGGCTTTTTGGGGAGTGGCGACCCATTCCAAACCGGGGATTGCCAAAACTTTTGGGATCGGTTTGCTGCTGGCGATCGCCTCTCTGATTCGACTCAATCTCTTATACGTTTCTTTGAGCTGCGGTCTTCTTTTACTCCTGATTGCTGGGCGACAAAAGCTGCCTTTGGCAGTAATTTTTTATCAGCAGAGTGCTTATGTTTTAGGACATGTCACCTGCTTTTTGCTCACCATTATTCCCTATGCCTGGGCAGACAAGATCGACGTGTGGTGGCGGGCCGTAATTTTAGCCCCCGTCAGTTATGCCAGCGCTCAAGTCGTGAATATTCAAGTCCCAGATTGGAGCCTGTCTTGGTTGACTCTGGCCCATGCTTGGGGATGGCTGATTCCGCTGGTGGGCATGATTTACCTACTGGTGCGGGTATCAAAGTCACCGTTGTCAGCGCCCGATCACGTCTGCGTCGTCACGCTGCTCTTTCTTGCAGCGATCGCGCTCTCAATTTTGCGAGGCGGATCGCTGCAAAATCACTACCTGATTCAGTTGGTACCGTTTTTGAGCAGTCTCTGGGTGATCATGTTGACGACTTTTAAGTCGGCCAGTCAAAGATTGAGACTGCCAAGGTTGGGGGCAGTGGCCACGACTGCGGTGCTGTTTTTCTCGTTGACGTCGTCTGTGATTTCAGATTATGGGCACCTGTTCAGCAAGATGGACTCGCCCTATGGGCTGCTGCAGTCCAACCTGTCCTATCGAACCGCGACCTACCTGATGGATAAGAAGCGATCGGATGAATCGGTCTATATGATGACTGATCACTTGGTCTACTGGCTGATCAATGAGCCACCCATCACGCCTTGCAGCACCCATCCGTCGAATGTGGTGAGAGCTTCTCTGTTGCCTTTTTGCTCGTCAGATGTGGCCCCGACGCCGCAATCCGAAATGAATAAAATTTTGGCCTTGAAACCTAATTTTATTGTCAAGAAGAGCGGCATTCCCTGGTATTTACGCAACGAGGAGGCCGTCTGGAGCGTATTTGCCCATCATCTCCAGGAGCAATACACGTTGGTGGCCAAGCAGGGGACTCGAGAGATTTATCAAAAAAACTGACGGGTCAGTAAGTCGTCTCAGGTGACTGCGGCCATGGCTACGTGGCGGCGATCGCCGACAAGCAGAGCCAGCCTGGCAGGTTAGAGTATCGCTCCCCTAGCAGAAGTCGGAAGTCGGAGTCAACAACCTCACCCGGTGGTGATTTCAGCCATCGGGGATAACCTCATCAAACTGCCGTTTGCCATATCAGGGAACCGATGCTCGCAACGATAGGTGGGGGTGCGATCGCCGTGAGAGCCCGAGAATTTCTTCTAAAACTCAAGCCCAGCGATATTGCTCCTATTACCATTCAACTTGCGCTGAGGGTGAGGGGCAAAGGGCAAGTTGAATACTGATGGTGCAAAATTTGGGGGTACAAACCACAGAAATACGCCGACGATGACTTATTGTCGAACGCTTTAAACACATTTGCCAGATGTTGAGAAGTCATGTTCAGCAGATAGATGAAATTTCATGCCCGCCTTGATTGTTTCCTAGGGCCAACCTAACGTCTGCATGAGATTATCCTTCACCTAAATTCAAGCTAAGCAGATGGAATTCTGCAAAATATGTGATTAATAGAAAGGTTGATCTTGGATATAGATTTTCGTAAATGAGTTGCAGTGAAAAACCCCATAAGCAATGGAGGGTTGTCCCTGACCTGAGTTTTCTGAGAGGAGCGAGTGAGGGGCTAGAACTCAGGGCATCGTCAGGCCAGCATAGGCTGTGAGCAATGATTGGAATAGAAATGTTCGCTTTTGGTGCCAGATAGTTAAGTGATTATTAACTTTTGAAGCGTTTAAATTGTGGGTTTGGAATTAAGTTCTAATCACTGAAAATTAATGAATTGCCGACATTGTCGGTCAAATGTAGCTTCCATAACCAAAATTTAAATACATCCGTTTAGGGTCTACCTTATGAACGTGACCTTGGCCACTTAGAGAGGCCTTGTTTTCAGAGCTATTTTTTTGGAGCTTTAGCACCATGGTAACTGCGTCTTTTCCTCAGACAAAGCCCTTGTCAGATGAAGACTTGCGAAAAATCGATGCCTATTGGCGGGCCTGCCACTATTTGGCCGTGGGCATGATTTATCTGAGGGAAAACCCCTTGTTGAAGGAACCCCTCAAGCCTGAGCACGTCAAGCACCGCTTGCTGGGGCACTGGGGCGCGTCTCCGGCTCTAAGCTTTACCTATCTGCACTGCAACCGCCTGATCAAAAAGTATGACCTCGACATGATCTTCATGGCGGGGCCTGGTCACGGGGCACCGGGGGTGCTGGGGCCGGTGTATCTCGAAGGCACCTACTCGGAGTTTTATCCTGACAAGACCTTCGATGAGCTGGGGATGCAGAAGTTTTTCAAGCAGTTCTCCTTTCCCGGTCACATTGGCAGCCACGTCACCCCCGAGACACCGGGGTCGATTCATGAGGGGGGCGAGTTAGGCTACAGCGTTTCCCACGCCTATGGGGCGGTGCTCGACAATCCTGACCTGATCGTCACCTGTGTGGTGGGTGACGGCGAATCGGAAACCGGGCCACTGGCGACGGCTTGGCACTCAAACAAGTTCATTAATCCGATTCGGGATGGGGCCGTACTGCCGGTGCTCAACCTCAACGGCTATAAGATCGCGAACCCGACAATTTTGGCCCGCATCTCCCACGAAGAGCTGGAGTTTCTCTTCCGGGGGTATGGCTACACGCCTTATTTTGTTGAGGGTCGCGACCCAGCTGAGATGCACCAGAAGATGGCGGCCACGATGGAGCTGTGCGTCAACGACATTCGCGCCATTCAGCAAGAATGTCGCAACAGCGGCAATGCGGAACGCCCGCGCTGGCCGCTGATCGTCCTCAGAACGCCCAAAGGCTGGACGGGGCCGCAGGAAGTCGATGGTCATAAAGTGGAAGACTTTTGGCGAGCACACCAGGTGCCGATGGGCGGCATGCACAGCAATCCTGAGCATTTGCGGCGCCTCGAAGAGTGGATGAAGAGCTATCGTCCGGAAGAATTCTTCGATGACAATGGCGTGCTGCTGCCAGAACTGCAGGAGCTGTCGCCGGTGGGAGATCGCCGCATGAGCGCCAACCCCAAAGCCAACGGGGGCCTGGTGCGGCGCGAGCTGAAGCTACCAAACTTTCGCGACTATGCGATCGAGATTCCGGAGCACGGCACCGTCGAGTTTGAAAATACCAAGGTGCTGGGCTATCTGATGCGCGACATCATGCGCGATAACCTCGACAACTTCCGCCTCATGGGGCCAGATGAGACGGCCTCCAACCGGTTGAGCGCAGTGTATGAAGTCACCAAAAAAGTTTGGATGGCCGACATGTACCCCGAAGACTTAGACGGCAGCGAGTTGGCTCGCGATGGCCGCGTTATGGAGATGCTGAGTGAGCATACCTTGCAGGGCTGGCTGGAGGGCTATCTGCTGACGGGCCGCCACGGTCTGTTCCACACCTACGAGGCGTTTGTCCACGTGGTGGATTCGATGTTTAACCAGCATGCCAAGTGGCTCGATATTTGTAAGAACCATGTGCCCTGGCGGCGCTCGGTCTCTTCGCTCAATATCCTCCTGTCGTCGCTGGTCTGGCGGCAAGACCACAACGGCTTTAGCCACCAAGATCCGGGCTATGTGGATTTGGTGACCAACAAAAGTCCCGATGTGGTGCGGGTTTACTTTCCCCCCGATGCCAACTGCCTGCTGTCCGTCGCGGATCACTGCTTCCGCAGCGTGGACTATATCAACGTCATCGTGTCGGACAAGCAGAAGCACCTGCAGTATCTGACGATGGATGAGGCGGTGCAGCACTGTACGAAGGGCATTGGCATTTGGGATTGGGCCAGCAATGACGACTGCGGCACCGAGCCCGACATTCCCGACGTGGTGATGGCCTGCTGTGGCGACATTCCCACGATGGAGTCGCTGGCGGCAACGGCAATTCTGCGAGCAGAGTTTCCCTACCTGAAGGTGCGCTTTGTCAATGTGGTCGATCTCTTCACCCTGGTGTCGGAGACTGAGCATCCTCACGGGTTGAACGATCGCGACTTCAACTCGCTGTTTACGACCGATAAGCCCATCATGTTCAACTTCCACGGTTATCCCTGGCTGATTCACAAGCTGGTGTATCGCCGTAAGAACCAAGAGCGGATTCACGTGCGGGGCTATAAAGAGCAGGGCAATATCAACACCCCGCTCGAGCTGGCCATTCGCAACCAGGTGGATCGATTCAACCTGGTCATTGATGTGATCGACCGGGTGCCCAAGCTGGGCTCGGCGGCGGCCCATGTTAAAGAACGCATGAAAAACCAGATTATTAAATGTCTGACCTACGCGTTTGAAGAGGGCACCGACATTGAGGAGATCACGAACTGGAAGTGGCCCTATTCGGGCAGCGACAGCTGTTCGTAATCAGCGCCGGACTCAGCCCTCGGAGGCGCTGTCTCTCTGAAGGTGGTTGACCGTGACTGCTCCACAGGTTGGGGCATAGCAGTGCTATGTCCCAGCGGCGGCTGAGTGCTGATCGGTTGATCCCCGCCCACGGTGTAACTTGCTCAAGGGATGAATTAGTCAAAGCCCTAGATTTGGGTTAGCCCTCTAGCCCCGAATTCCGGGGGACTTCAAAAATTGGTTCTCCCTAGAATTGGGGGGCTAGGGGGGCAAGTCATCCTTCCTATTCACTAACACCGAAAAGCAAGCGCCCGACCCCGCTCACGGTCGCTGACTGCGCCATCAAGGCGAAAAGCTGAGGTGAAAGCGCGTCGGCTGTAAGACCAGAGCGAGGCCACGATCGCCCGCTACCCGCTGCGCCTTTCTAAAGGTGATTGAAAGATTAGAGGCGACACCGGTTGACTACCCCTATGCTCAAGAGGTTTCTGAATCCGATCGATAGATTAATTGACATGCAAGCAGGTTTGCCGCAATGAACGCAATTGACCTCTGGCAAAAATATGAAGCGTGGCTTTATTACCACGAGGGCCTTGAGCTTTACGTCGATATCAGCCGTATCGGGTTTGACGAGGCCTTTGTCGAAACCCTCAAGCCGAAGTTTGACCAAGCTTTTACTGACATGGCGGCGCTTGAACAGGGGGGGATCGCTAACCCTGATGAAAATCGCATGGTGGGTCACTACTGGCTGCGCGACCCCGATCTGGCTCCTGAGGGGTTAGGCCAAGAAGTGACCACCGTGCTCGACGACATTGAAGCATTTGTCAAAAAAGTCTATGCGGGCACGATTCAACCGGCAGAGGCCGATAAATTTACCGATATTCTCTCTGTCGGCATTGGCGGCTCGGCCCTCGGCCCGGAGTTTGTGTCAGAGGCCCTAGCGCCGATTGCGCCCCCTCTCAACATCTACTTTTTAGACAATACTGACCCGGCGGGCATTGACCACGTGTTAGATCAGCTGGGCGATCGCCTCAAGAGCACGCTGGTCATCATTACCAGCAAGTCGGGCGGCACCCCCGAAACCCGCAACGGCATGCTGGAAGTCAAGCACCGATTTGAAGAGCTGGGGCTCGATTTTCCCTCCCATGCGGTGGCCATCACGATGATCGGCAGCAAAATGGACGAGCTGGAGCGGATGGAGGGCTGGTTGGCGGAATTTCCCATGTTTGATTGGGTGGGGGGCCGCACCTCCGAAATGTCAGCCGTCGGCCTGCTGTCGGCTTCACTGTTGGGTATCGATATTCGCGCCATGCTGGCCGGAGCCAAAGAGATGGACGCGGCGACTCGCGTGCCAGAGCTGAAAAATAATCCGGCGGCGCTACTGGCCCTGGCCTGGTATTACGCTGGTAATGGCCAGGGCGAAAAAGACATGGTGATGCTGCCCTATAAAGACAGCCTGCTGCTGTTTTCGCGCTATCTGCAGCAGCTAGTGATGGAATCCCTCGGCAAGGAAAAAGACCTCGACGGCAACCCCGTGTACCAGGGTATCGCCGTTTATGGCAACAAAGGCTCGACTGACCAGCACGCCTACGTACAGCAGCTGCGAGAAGGGGTTCCCAACTTTTTTGCCACCTTTATTGAAGTGCTCCAAGACCGCCAGGGCGAATCGATTGAGGTCGAGCCTGACGCCACCTCGGGTGACTTTCTCTCCGGCTTTTTACAGGGCACCCGCGCGGCCCTGTACGACAACCGGCGAGAATCCATCACGGTGACGATTAACGAAGTGACGCCACGCACGGTCGGGGCGTTGATTGCCCTCTACGAGCGGGCGGTGGGGCTGTATGCCTCGCTGGTCAACATCAACGCTTACCATCAGCCCGGGGTCGAGGCGGGCAAAAAGGCGGCGGCCACCGTCATCGATCTGCAGCGGCGGGTGCTGGCGGTGGTAAAAACCGTGACCGAGCCCCTGCCCTTATCGACGGTGGCCGCCAAGGCGGAGGCAGCCGATCAAATTGAAACGGTGTACAAAATTTTGCGCCACCTGGCGGCCAACGATCGCGGCATTACCCTGCAGGGCGATTATCGCCGCCCTTCTAGTCTGATGATTTCTACCCGCTAAGAATTACAGGAGTCTTAAGTTTTGCCCTTGGATCTCACAATTCAATCAAAACTGAAGGCACCGCCCTCTGCCAGATGTTGCTCACAAGACGAGGATTTGCTCTATGGTTACTGCTGATTCCCTGGTGAATTGCCCGATTACGATTGAAGACGATCGCACCGGCCTCAGTGTCGAAACGCTGCGGCGCGCCTTTGCGGACCACCTATATTTCATTCAAGGCAAGCTGCCCGAACTGGCCTCTAAAAATGATTTTTATCTCGCGCTCGCCTTTGTGGTACGCGATCGACTGATGCCACGGTGGCTCTACTCCCGACGCAACTACCTGCAGCCCGAGACGCGTATCGTTTCCTATCTGTCGGCGGAATTTTTGCTGGGGCCACACCTAGAGAACAATCTGATCAACTTGGGCGTGCAGAGTGAGGTGCGTCAAGCCATTGAGGAGTCGGGCCTAGACTTTGACGAGCTCGTCGCCCAGGAAGAAGAACCCGGCTTAGGCAACGGCGGCTTGGGCCGCTTAGCCGCCTGCTATATGGATTCTCTCTCCAGTTTAGAAATCCCGGCGATCGGGTACGGCATCCGCTACGAATTTGGTATTTTTGACCAGCAGATTCGCGATGGCTGGCAGGTCGAAATCACCGACAAGTGGCTGCAGTTTGGCAACCCCTGGGAAATTGCCCGCCCGTCGATGGCGGTCACCGTTAAGTTTGGCGGTCACACCGAAGCCTATACCGACAACCAGGGCCAATATCGCGTCCGCTGGGTGCCCGACCAAATCGTTAAAGGCATTCCCTACGACACGCCAATTTCGGGCTATCAGGTCAACACGGTGAATACGCTGCGGTTGTGGAAGTCGGAAGCGCCAGAATCCTTTGATTTTCAGACTTTTAACGTGGGTGACTACTACGGCGCGGTCGACCAAAAAATCGTGTCAGAAAACATCAGCAAGGTACTCTACCCCAATGATGAGCAGGTACAGGGCAAAGAGTTGCGCCTGATGCAGCAGTTCTTCTTCGTTTCCTGCGCGCTGCAAGACATGATTCGCATTCACCTGCGCAGCGGTCGCCGGTTAGACACGTTCCACGAAAAGTTTGCGGTGCAGCTCAATGACACTCATCCCGCTGTCGGGGTGGCTGAGCTAATGCGATTGCTCGTCGATGAGCATCATATGGCTTGGGACCCGGCCTGGGAGATTACTCGCCAAACCTTTGCCTTTACGAACCACACGCTGCTGCCCGAGGCCCTAGAAAAGTGGTCGGTCGATCTGTTTGGCCGCATTCTGCCGCGCCATTTGGAAATTGTTTACGAAATCAACCGTCATTTCCTCGACCAGGTGCGGCTGCGGTTTATGGGCAATGAAGACCATCTCGCCAGCCTCTCGCTGATTGACGAAAGCGGCAGTCGCTCGGTGCGCATGGCTAACTTGGCCTGTGTCGGCAGCTATTCGATCAACGGGGTCGCCGCGCTGCACACGGAGCTGGTGAAGTCTACCATCCTGAAGGATTTCTACTTGCTCTCACCAGAGAAGTTCAATAACAAAACGAACGGCGTCACCCCCCGCCGCTGGATGGTGCAGAGCAATCCGCGCCTCGCCAATTTAATCTCGAGCAAAATTGGCAATAACTGGATCAAACATCTGGACGACCTGCGGGGCCTAGAAACGTTTGCTGATGATGGCGGCTGCCGTCATGAATGGCGGCAGATCAAGCTTTCCATCAAGCGTGATCTAGGCACTCACATTCGCCAGGCGACGGGCATCGTGGTGAATCCAGAATCAATGTTTGATGTGCAGGTCAAGCGGATTCATGAGTACAAGCGGCAGCACTTGAATGTCCTGCATATCATCACCCTTTATAACCGCATCAAGGCGAATCCCAACATCGACATCACGCCGCGCACCTTTATTTTCGGCGGCAAGGCGGCCCCCGGCTACGTGATGGCGAAGCTGATGATTAAGTTCATCACTTCAGTGGGCAGCGTGGTCAACAATGATCCCGATGTGCGAGATCGCCTCAAGGTGGTCTTTTTGCCTGACTACAACGTCACCTTTGGCCAGCGCGTATATCCGGCGGCCGAGCTGTCTGAGCAGATTTCGACAGCGGGCAAAGAGGCTTCCGGCACCGGCAACATGAAATTCTCGATGAATGGGGCACTGACCATTGGCACGCTCGATGGAGCCAACGTCGAGATTCGCGAAGAGGTGGGGGCCGAAAACTTCTTCCTCTTTGGTCTCAAAACAGAGGAAGTCGCGAACCTCAAAGCCCAAGGCTACAACCCCTACGATTACTACAGCAGCAATGAGTCTCTGAAGCAGGTGCTCGATTTGGTCGCGTCGGGATACTTCTCTCACGGCGATACGGAGTTGTTCAAGCCGCTGCTGGATAACCTGATGTATCAGGATCCCTTCCTGCTGCTGGCCGACTACCAGTCCTACATCGACTGTCAAGATCGGGTCAGCCAGGCCTATCAAGATCAGGATAACTGGACTCGTATGTCGATTTTGAATGCGGCGCGAACCGGTAAGTTTTCCAGCGATCGCTCTATCCGCGAATACTGCGAAGACATCTGGAAGGTCAAGCCCCTACCGGTCACGATAGATGACTACGACCAGGCGAAAGCCGGATTGAACCTGTAGACCCGGTCATCACACTCCCTCTGCCAGCGTCTCGGGGCGATCGCCCCGAGACGCTTTTTCATGTCTCCGAGTCTTGGCTCATACCAATTCTCTGAAACTGGGCTACAGATCTTCCTTTCGACTCCGCTCAAGGAACGTCGGCTGAGCGGAGTCGTTCGCATCGCGTCTCCCCGAGGGAGAAAGCCGACTTGTCTGTGTAGCTGTAATTCGTAGAACTGGTATCACCTGAGTGAACGGCAGTCACGGTGGCTGAATCGAACACCTTCACGGCAGCAAATAGGGCAGCCACTGATCGACCACTGTCGGGGAACCATACCAGGCAATCCCTGGCTTAGGCGAATGGTAGACCTGCTCCAGCACGATATTGTTCGCTTCTGCTAAGTGCGCCGCCGTAATGGGCGTAATACCGTCGCCCCAGCAGGCCCCAGCGCCCGCTGTCAGCTTGTAGCTGTTATAGGTAAACCAGGTGCGCCAGCGCTGCCCAAACACCGCTTTGCCCGCTACGCAGACATAGTTCACTTGAGATTGATAAGCGCCGGGATAGGTGTCATTCACAAAATCCAGGTTGAGGCGAGTCCAGCGCTCTTGGCTGATATGCGGCGTGCCCAATGTCAGCAGCGTGTTGACTCGCTTATGCCCCGACCAAACATTGGGTCGATCGCGATCTTTGGCATGCACGTCGTAGGGCCTGTCTCCCAAATAAATTCGCGCAATCCAGCCGCCCGCCGAATGGCCCACCAAATTGACGCGATCGCGACCCGTCACTTCCAGCGCTTGCTCAACGGTGTGGGCGATCGCCTGCAAAATCGGCTGCACCGAACGCCCGCCAAAGGTGGGCAACCAGCTGGCCTGGGTCAGCGGCACCGTTTTCGCCCAGACTCCCCGCCCCTGCAAGTCGGCCTCTAACCCTCGGTAGGGTCCAGCTCCTGCGAGATATCCCGGAATAATCACCGTCGGCAACGCCATGACTCACCCGCTCAAACACTCATGCTCCATTATCAATGGTGAACGCCTTGTCGCTAAATGTCGGATGGCAGATGCTATCCCCATTGCGATGCCGACGATAGAGACAGAAAGGCTGGCAGTTGCCGATGCTACGATAAAACCATGCAAACTATTCAGCCAGACATTGTAGTGACCGACCCCGATAGCGGGTATTTAATGGTCGTTGAGGTCAACCTCAGCGACTCTGATCACTGCGTCAATCAGGCGATCGCTCACATTAAGCGACTCATGACTGCTGTTGATTGTTCGATGGGGTTAGTGGTAGCTGGTGAGCGGTTAGTGCTTCTCCGTGACTCCTTGGAATTGGCCAATGGTGAGTCCATCAAGATGGTTGGTGAAGCAAAATTGCCCAATTCTTTGCTACCCCCAGCTGACGAACAATGGCGAGGTCACCCTCACCTTGAGTTCGAATCAAAAGTGCAAGGATGGCTGGAAAACTCGAAACTAACATCTAACGTAGACCAGCTCCCCGATGACTTGAAAGAGCTTTTTAGCGCATCTGTCATGAATTTATTGCGGCTTGGTGACATCAGGGCTGGCGGCCCTAGATGGAGAAAATTAGCGGGATGAAACCGCCTGTAGTTCTGGTGGAAACGAATTGGGTAGTTGACATTATTGCCCCTGCCCATCTGCAGAATCCCCAGGCCAAACAGTTGATGCAGCGCGCCCAGACCGGTGAGTTTCAGCTCTGTGTGCCGGCAATTTGTTTAGCTGAGGCGCGTGAAACAGTGCCTCGGCGGTTTACGCCTCGATCTCGTTCCGAAGACTTTCGCAAATTTGTCCGCTGGGCTCGCGATGAACGCCGGGTATCCGATACGGATACCCAGGTTGCCTTTCGTATATTCGACCAGTTTGATGGCTTAGTTGCCCACGAACTGACTAAAGTGCCCGCAAGACTGGAAACGTTGGTGCAAAATCCGCATCTTGACGTCTTTCCATTGTCGCAATCGATGTTAGAGCGGCAAGTATTAATCGGGGCCATGGAGCTTTCTCTCAAACCCTATGATTTGGCGATATTGGCAGCAATCCTAGTTAAGGCTGAAGTGTGTCAACAGGACGGTTATTCCTGGGTGGGCTTTTGTGAGTTAGATACTGATCTGCAACCTTGGGACAAATCTGGCAATCGAAAGCCCATTCTGAGCGAGCTCTATGACAATGCTCGCGTCTGGGTGTACCAGGATTTTTTGCTCGAAGATGTGAATGCGCTACCAGATTATTGGACAACGCCCCAACGATAGACACAACTGCATAGATAGCTAAACGGAAACAGGAAATTTAATCGAGTCCGGAAAGTGCTCTGTGGCGCTATTCAGGTGTTTGAGCAAAGTGGCTTTGGGCAGCGGCCCTTGAATGTGATCCCAAGGCAGTACTTGATTGGGCTCCCAATTTTCGTGCACATAAAACTCTAGCGGCGGCAATTGTCCCTTCAGTTCTTTAAACGCGCGCCTGTAGCTACCGAGGGAATCGCCAAACTCACGTGCCTGCAGCAGCAGCGGCGTCAAGCGGCGATCGCCCCGCGAAATCAATGCTTGAATGATCGACCAGTTATAGCTTTCGGGGCGAAAGTCGATGCCCTTGGGACGCAAGCGCTTTTGCAATAACTTCAGCCGTTTTTCAGCCTGACGATTGACGCCATACCACTGAAACGGCGTATGGGCTTTGGGCACAAACGTACTGCAGCCCAGCGTCAGACGGAGCCCCGGTGCCGCCTTTTTAAGCTGTAGCATCAGTTCGGCAGTGGTCTCGAGATCTGCCGGCATTTCCCCCGGAATGCCCGCCATACCATAGAGCTTTAGCGCACTCAGTCCGCCCGCTTTGGCATTCACGGCAGCGGCCAGAATGTCGTCGGTTTCGAGCTTTTTATTGACGATTTGGCGCACTCGCTCGGAGCCGCTTTCGATCGCGATCGTGATCGACTTGGTACCGTGACGTGTCAGCGTTTCTGTGAGCTTGGGCTTGACTGTATTGGTTCTCACCGAGGCCAGGCTCAGTCGCACGTCATCGAATTGCGACTGGTTGAGATAGTCCAACAGTTCGTCAAAGTCAGGATGCTGCGTGACAGAAGCCCCCAAAAGTCCGAGCCGGTTCGTCACGGCCACACCTTTTTCCACTGCGGGGATCAGGCCCCCGGCCACCGGTGCGGTGCGAAACGGCAGGGTGAGATAGCTGGCCAGACAAAAGCGACACATCTCTGGGCAGCTGCGCACCACTTCCACCATATAGATGTTTTCCCAAGCTGCCTGTGCCGTCACGACAGAAGAGGCCGATAGGGTGTTGCCGCGATAGGTTTGCTTTTGGAGCACGACAGGAATATCAGCATCAAGGGGCGAGACTGCGATCAAGGGGCCGGTGGCACTGACATAGGTCGGTTCGTAAAGTGAGGGCACGTAAAGGCCTGGCACTTGTGCCAGCTGTTTGAGTTGAGTGGCACGATCGCAATCTCGCACCGTTTGATAGGCATCAATAAAGGCATCCAGCACTACCTCGCCATCGCCCAATAGCAGCACGTCAAAAAATGCGGCAAATGGTTCGGGGTTGGCCGTCAACACGGGGCCGCCGCCAAACACTAGCGGATGCTCATTGCCGCGATCGGCGGCTTCAATCGGGATATCCAACGATTCCAACATCGACAAAATATTGGCGTAGTCGAGTTCCCAAGACATTGAGAAGCCCAGCAGCTCGATAGGGCTCGGCAACGCTTCGTGGATATCGGTAAACCAGCGCGAGACCGCTAGATCAGAACGCTGTGCCAGCATCGCCCAAATGACCTGATAGCCCAAGCTGGTGATGCCCACGCTGTACTCATTCGGAAAGGCGAACACTACCGGAGTTGCTGTGCTGATCGGGGTGGCAGGGGTGAATAGTAATCGTTCGGCATGAAAGGGCGCAGTCAAGGACGAGTATCTCCGTATTGGCAGGATTTCAGGGAAATTGGCGTGAGGCGCAGTCCTTTACAGCCTAGACCAATCTTCGGGAATCACGGACAAACTGAGTGCGCTCATCGACCTGGTATTTGCCCCACCGGCCAACGCGGTGAATTGCTGTCAATCAAGACACCCACGCTGATGCGATGAAATAGCGACGCAGCTGAACTGCAGGCCTCAGTCTGGCTGATCTGCGGACTTTACGGCTAAGGGCTAACTTCTAGCTCTGGTCAAATGCACGGTTCCACTTCATTGGTGCTTTAACTAACATGACAAGGTATATACGTATCTGTCTCTGAACGGGTTTACAGCGTCCGCACTGACTTCAGAGCTGGTGAATTTCACATTTTTTCACACTTTATCAATACTTCAGGGCTCTCTTGAGCATGTCTGAAAAGGTAATCCTCAACTTATGCAGCAGACCCCTAACAACGTGGTCGAACGACTACTTTTAGAAAAAACTGTGGTTGCATCTCGCGACGAACTCATTCGGCAATCGCTCACTGCAGAGCAGCACAAGTGTCTCTCTGCCGAGGCGCGTCAGTGGCTTAAGCAAGGCGCGGCCCAACAGCGTCAGGGCAATATGATGGCGGCCTTTGCCGACTTTCAAAAGGCTCTGCAGGCGTTTCAGACGCTGGCACAGGTGCGCTCTGAAGCCAAGGTGCTGTCGGTGATGGCGCACCTATGCTACAGCCTGGCGGATTATCTATGGGCGGTGGATTATGCCCGCCAGGGGCTGGAGCTGGCCCGTCGGCTATCCGATAAGACACTCTTGCACCAAGCGCTGAGCTGTTTGGGCAACAGCTATCGCCATCTCGGCGATTTAGAAAAAGCTCAGAACTGCATGTCTCAAAGTCTAAGCCTCGCCCAGGAAATGGGAGATGTTGAGGCCGAAATGCGCTCTTTGGGCAATCTGGCACTGATCCATCGCGTGTCTGGCGAGTCTGAAAAGGCCGTCGTACTTTACGAGCGCAGCTTGGAATTGGCCGAAACCCAAGACGACACAGCAACGCTAGAACACATCTTGAGAAACTTGGGCAACGCCTACCATGCGTTAGGGAACTCGCAAAAGACGATTGTTTACTATGATCGCCTGCTCCGACTCTGCCGCGATCGCATGGAAATCGCCGTGGTCAATAAAATCCTCCGCAATCTCCACAGTGCCTGCTATGCGATCGGCGATTACAGTCGAGCGGTTGTCTACCTACAAGAGCGGCTACAGCTCGTGCGGCGTCTACAAGACCTTAGGGGTGAAGCGCAAACCCTAGAAAGTCTGGCCATTAATTACGACATCCTCGGCGAAGTCAGCAAAGCGCTGCAGGCGCGAGAAGACCGCCTAAAAGCGACTATGAAACTGCAAGATCCGCAGCTACAGCGCCAAGCCCTATCGAGTCTTAAGGTGGCCTGCATCGCGCAAGGCGATTTTGAACGCGTCAAGCGCTATCTCGACTATCTGACGGAATCGATTTAGAAGATTTCCCAGTATCGATGGCCTGGCGTTGCTCGACCGATCGTTAATGACAGTCTCCCCAGCGAGATCGGGCTAAACGCCGCTCTGTTGAACGAGCCGGCATGATCTAATCGCGACTTGATAAACAGACGACAAATACTTCCCCTCGGCTTGTCAGCATTGTTCCGATAGCGGGAGTCCGATCACTGAGGACCCTAAGAATTGGCCTGCTCCAGCACTTGAGACCGATCGCTAAAGGGGGCGGAAACTGGGGCCACAGGAATCCGTAAATCTAGGCAAGGTCATTCAAAATTTGGGTAAACCTAATCGCTATCGACAGGGTGAACTTCTCAGCGCCACTGGGTATCCTCTGTTAGCATACGCTTGTCTAAAGGTTCATCGGTTGGCGCAATCTGACCTCAGACATCAAACGGCTAACAGTTGCATGTCTGCCGAGTCACCATGATGTGCCAGCGGGGTGTAAGCCCAATCAACAGACAAGAAGCCCCAGGCGTGCTGTCTTTAATTAAGCCAAGTCGTATTTTTAAGTTCAAAGAGGATGCCTTATGAAAGCCATGGTTCTGGCCGCTGGTAAGGGGACTCGGGTTCGGCCGATTACCTACACCATTCCGAAGCCGATGATCCCCATTCTGCAAAAACCCGTGATGGAGTTTTTGCTGGACTTACTCAAACATCATGGCTTTGACCAGATCATGGTAAATGTGAGTCACCTGGCCAATGAGATTGAGGGCTATTTTCGCGATGGTCAGCGCTTTGGTGTTGAGCTAGCCTATTCCTTTGAAGGCCGCATCGAAGATGGTCAGCTAGTCGGCGATGCCCTCGGGTCCGCTGGCGGCATGAAAAAAATTCAAGAATTTTCGCCATTCTTTGACGACACCTTTGTCGTGCTGTGTGGTGACGCCCTCATCGACCTTGATCTCACCGAAGCCGTTCGTCAACACAAAGCCAAAGGCGCGATCGCCACGGTGGTGATGAAATCTGTGCCCCTGAAGCAGGTACCCAGCTATGGCGTGGTGGTCACCGATGACGATGGGCGGATCAAATCTTTCCAAGAGAAACCCAAGGTCGAAGAGGCGCTGAGCACTGATATCAACACGGGCATCTATATTTTCGAGCCCGAGATTTTTAACTACATTCCTGCTGGCATGGAGTATGACATTGGGGGCGATTTGTTTCCGAAGCTGGTGGCGGCAGAGGCGCCGTTCTATGGCATCCGCATGGACTTCGAGTGGGTTGATATTGGTAAGGTGCCAGACTATTGGCAGGCGATTCAAGATGTCATGACCGGTCAAGTGAAGCTGGTTGACATCCCTGGCGAAGAGGTCAAACCCGGCATCTTTACTGGCTTAAACGTCAAGGTCAATTGGGACAAAGTGGATATTCAAGGGCCGGTGTATATCGGCGCGCGCGCCCACATTGAGGATGGAGCCAAAATCGTTGGCCCCACGATGATTGGGCCTAACTGCTTGATCTGCAGCAACGCCATTGTCGATCGCAGCGTCATTTTCGAATATTCGCGGATTGGCTCCGGCGTGCGCCTAGTCGATAAGCTCGTGTTTGGTCGCTACTGTGTAGACAAAACCGGGGCCTCGATTGACATGCAGCAGGCAGCACTGAACTGGCTGATCACTGACATTCGCCAAGCCGAATTGGCTAAACCGCCGATTGAGCATCATGAAATTGCTGAACTCATGGGCCAGCAGCTCTAGGGCCGTTCTGCGAGCGACTGAAAGCCTCTACTGCAGGCTTTCGATCCACACTTTCTCTGAATCTCTGAGGGGACGCGCGTGTCGTGTCCCCTTTTTATTGGCAGTTAGCAAAGATGTTGGAATACTACGAGCAACGTCATTCTGAGTACGAGACGATCTACGCCAAGGCCGAGCGTCAGAATGATCTCGCTTGGCTAGATCAGGAACTATCTCGCTTGATTGCCGGGCACCAAGTACTTGAAGTCGCCTGCGGTACTGGATATTGGACCCGCCGCATGGCAAAATCGGCTCAGTCGATCCGGGCTACGGATGCCTCGGTGCAGCTAGCCGCAAGTGCGGTTGAGAGCTGTTGTACTGGCAAGGTTCAGAGCGGCGTTCTGGATGCTTTGGCGCTGCCAGAAAGCACCGCTTTTGATTCCCTAGTTGAGCTTTGCGCGAATCAGGCTACCATTTAGAGCCATCGTAGAGGTTCATCTTATGGCTCGTC
>ERZ1740060.206-NODE-206-length-45306-cov-24.307618_pt1 | contig 45306 bp, 50 predicted proteins | sample MGYA00581743_ERZ1740060 | MGnify/ENA primary metagenome ERZ1740060 (study PRJEB43018, sample SAMN04849235) | marine metagenome | isolation source: floating plastic debris | place: Pacific Ocean | collected 2008-08-27 | study: EMG produced TPA metagenomics... | reverse complement strand
CGCTGGACGGCTACCCGATGGCGCAGCAGGGGCAGGCGGCGAATGCGCTGGCGATATCGGGCGTTGCGTCTTTCGTGGGGGCGACTGTCGCCATCGTGGGGCTGACGCTGTTTGCGCCGCTTTTGGCGCGGGCGGCGATTTACTTTGGCCCGGCGGATTACTTTGCGCTTTACGTGATGGCGTTTGCGACCATCGGTGGGCTGGCGGGCGTGGACCCGCGCAAAACGCTGCTTTCTGCGCTGATAGGGTTGATGATTGCGACCATCGGGTTGGACCCGGCGACAGGCATTCCGCGCTACACCGGCGGGTCGTTTCATTTGTTTGACGGGATTGATCCGATTGTCGCGCTGGTGGGCCTTTTCGCGATTTCAGAGCTGATGTTTCTGCTCGAGAAAACGATCAAGGATCGCGACGCGGCCATCAAGCTCGACACATGGATCCCCGATCTTAAGGTCGTCTTCGGGACCGGATGGGCCACGGTGCGCGGCTCTGTCGTGGGGTTTGTGGCGGGGGTTTTGCCGGGGGCGGGGGCGTCCCTTGGCGCTGTCATGAGCTATTCGATTGAGAAGCAGGTCAGCAATAAAGGCGGGACGTTTGGCAAGGGCGATCCGAAGGGCGTCGCGGCGCCTGAGGCGGGGAATAATTCTGCGAGCGCGGGCGCGTTGATCCCGATGTTGTCGCTGGGCGTGCCGGGGTCGGGGACCACGGCGGTGATGCTGGCGATGCTCATTTCGCTGAACGTGCAACCGGGGCCGCTTCTGTTTGAGCGCCAGCCCGATCTGGTCTGGGGGTTGGTTGCGTCGCTATATATGGCGAACGTGATGCTGTTGGTGCTGAACCTGCCGCTGATTGGCTTGTTCACCCGTCTGATGGCGGTGCCGACTTGGGCGCTGATGCCGCTGGTTGTCGCGATCAGTTTCATCGGGGTTTATTCGATCAGCAATTCGACCTTTGATCTGTATATCATGATCGCGTTCGGGGTGTTGGGCTACGTTCTGCGCAAGCTCGATATCACGCTGGTGCCTCTGGTGCTGGGTCTGCTGCTGGGCGCGGATATGGAGAATAACTTGCGCCGGGCGCTGTCGATTTCAGGTGGGGATTACGGCGTGTTGGTGGCCAGTTGGATTTCCGTGGTGCTTTATCTGGCGACCGCCGGTTTCCTTGCGCTGTCGGTCTGGCTGGCGCTGCGCGACCGCAAGCGGGCTGCCGATGCGCCATGATCTGGTGACGTTGCAGCTGTTTCAGACAGTGGCGCAGACTGGGTCCATCGCCGGGGCGGCGACGCGGCACAATATGGTGGCCTCGGCGGTCAGCAAACGCATTTCCGACCTTGAGGCACAGATCGGCACGCCGCTTTTCTATCGCAAACGGCGCGGGGTCGAGCTGACGGCGGCGGGGCAGGACCTGCTGAGCCATGCGCGCACACTCGACACGATGATCGAGCGGATGGACGCGGATATGCAGCGCTATGCGGATGGCAAAAGCGGCACGATCCGGGTGGCAGCGAACAGTTCGGCGATCACGCAGTTTCTGCCCGAAGATCTGGCCGAATTCGTCAGGCTGCATCCCGAGCTACAACTGGAACTGGCCGAGCAAACCAGCGGAGAAATCCTTGCCGCCGTGCGGGGCGGGCATTGCGATCTGGGGATATTTTCGGGTCTAACACAGCCCAAAGGCGTTACGACACTGCCTTACCGGCGCGACACGCTGGTCGTGGCCACACCGCCCGGTCACTGGCTGGTGGGGCAAGACAGCGTTGCGCTGAAAGACCTGCTGGAAGAGGATTTCGTGGGGCTTCAGGATATCAGCTCGATCCAGACCCATGTGCGGGAGACGGCAGCGGCGCTGGGGGCGCGCATCAAGACGCGCGTGTCGGTGCAAAGCTTTGATGGCGTGCGGCGCATGGTGCAGGCCCGGCTGGGCATCGCGATTCTGCCCTACGGCGCGGTCGAGCCTTACGTGCGCGATGGTGAATTGAGCATGGTGCCCCTGAGCGAGGACTGGGCCAAGCGTGATCTACTGATTGCCGTGCGCACGCCGGATGCATTGTCACGCCCCGTGCAGATGCTGTTGGACAGCCTGACAGGACCCTAAGCGGGGCAGGGGAGGGCTTAGCTAGGCCACAAGCTGGCAACACACCGCGCCCAGACCATCGATGCGGCCGTGCACAGCGGTGCCAATGGGGAAATACGGCAACCCGTTGAGCGAGCCGGTGATAACGAACATGCCGGGCTGCAGCCCCCCGCAATGATCGCCGATCATCTCGGCCAGGGTCTGAACGGTGGTCAGCGCAGAACCTGCGGGGACATCGGCAGCGCCTTCCAGAACAGGCGTGGCATCGCATGACAGGTGTGCGTTCACGCGGGTAAAATCCGAACCATCCCACGAGGGCAGGGGCGCGCCAATCACCAACGCACCGCTGGCCTGTTGATCGGCCAGTTTCACAATAGGATCATCAGCCAGAGGTCCGGCGATCCGGGTATCCACCACTTCGATCACGGGGCGCGGACGCACCGCCTTGGTGATCTGCGCAAGGGTCGCGCCAGCAGGGATGGCAGAGAGGATTTCAAAACCCACTTCAAGCTCGATCCCGGCCGCGTCGATAATCGGCACATCGGCATCGCTGACAAAAATACGATCCGCACGGATTGGGGCCATGATCGGCGCAACACCGGGTTTGCGCGCCACCTTATACGCGCCCACAGGACCAAACCGCGCCATGACGTCTTGTTGCACCGCATAGGCATCCGCATGGCTTTGAGGCACAGGGCCTTCAGGCGTTACGCGATCCCCGGTTTCATAAGCAGCGACCAGTGCCGCGCTAAAATCGGTCAGGGTCATTCAATCGCCTTTTTCAGCGCAGCAAACTTGTTGTTCAGATGAGTGTTCAGCAGCGCCGAAAGACGGGCGCCATCGCGCGCCTGAATGGCCTTGAGAAGGCCGCGATGTTCCTCGACCGCTTGGGCCCAGCGGCTGTCAGAGACGTTCGCCAAAAGCCGGGCGCGTTCGACCTTGGAGGAGACCATCGTGTAATGCTGGCTCAGCACGGGATTGCGCGCCGCCTCAAAAAGCGTGTTGTGGATATCGCGATTGGCTTTGAAATAGCCGGGCCTGTCACCGTTCTCGTAACAGCGGAACATATCATGATGCCGGGCGACAAGCTGGTCGATTTCGGCATCGCTGGCCTTGGCGCAGGCCAGTTCACCCGCAAGGCCTTCCAAAGCGGCGACAACGGGAAACGCGGCTTCAAGCTCTTCCATGGTGACGTTCGACACGCGCGCGCCGCGGTTGGATTCAAGAACGATCAGCCCTTCATTGGCCAGCACCTTGAGCGCTTCGCGCAGCGGCGTGCGGGACACGCCCAGCTGTTCGCATAACTCACGCTCGGGCACCTTGGCTTGCGGTTGCAGGGTGCCGTCGACAATGGCTTGCCGCAATCGCGTGACCAGTTCTTCGTGAAGGGAGGGTCGGGAGAGTGGGGTGGACAGGTTCATGTCAGCGGTTTCCCTGTAGTAAAGCCATTTCAAAGACGCGGGCCACGTGGATCGCGTCGCGCCCGGTGCCGTCTGCAATCTGATGCCGACAGGAGGTTCCATCGGCGACGATCAATGTGTCCTGCGGGGCCGCCCGCACGGCTGGCAAAAGATTGGCTTCGGCCATTTTCAGCGACATCTCTACCGTGTCCCGACCATAGCCGAAAGCCCCGGCCATCCCGCAACAACTTGTTTCAACCACCTCGACCTCGCAATGCGGGATCAAGGCAAGGGCTTTTTGCACGTCGGGCATGACCTGATGAGCCTTTTGATGGCAATGCCCGTGGAGCAGGATCTTTTGACCAAGCGCCTGCAGAGGCGGGGTGATCTTGTGTTCGATCAGGTATTCTTCCAGCAGAAAGCTGCGCGCGGCGACCGTGTCGGCCCGGCCATCGGTTATCAGCGCCGGGATTTCATCGCGCAGGGTCAGCAGCGATGACGGCTCGAGCCCGACAATCGGCAGGCCTGCTTTGGCGTGGGGCAGCAGCGCGGTGACAAGGCGGTCGGCTTCGGCGCGCGCGGCATCGATCAGGCCGACGGACAGCAAGGTGCGCCCACAATCGAGCGGGCGGCTGCCTTTGGTCGGGGTCGCAACCTTGACGTTCAGGCCTGCTGCACGCAGCACACGCCCCGCTGCGCGCAGGTTTTCAGGCTCAAAATAGCGGTTGAAGGCGTCAGCAAACAGGATGACATCGGGGGCGGCATCGTCAAACTCGGTGTCTTTGAAGGGCTTGGGCGACCATTCGGGCAGATCGCGCGAGGCGGCAAAGCCGGTCATACCTTCGGTTAGCCGCGCCAGGCCCGGCACACGGTTGCGCAGATTGGCCAGCCACGGAACGCGCGCCGCCCAGGGTGCATAGCGGGGCAGGTAGCCGACAAGGCGGTCATGCAGGCTGAGCCCGTGTTTGGCCAGCCGCGCGGCCTGCACTTCGGTCTTCATACGGGCCATGTCGACGCCGGTCGGGCATTCGCGCTTGCAGGCCTTGCACGACACGCAGAACTTCATCGTCTCGGCCATGGCGTCCGAGCTGAGCGCATCGGGGCCCAGCTGGCCCGTGATCGCAAGGCGCAGGCTGTTGGCGCGCCCGCGCGTGGCGTCGCGTTCGTTGCGGGTGACGCGATAGGACGGGCACATCGCGCCCCCGCTGAGCTTGCGGCAGGCGCCGTTGTTGTTGCACATCTCGACCGCGCCTTGAAAGCCGCCGCCCGCACCCGGCCAGGCCGACCAATCGAACGCGGTGCGCAGCGGGGCGGCGTTGTAGTCGGGGCTGTAGCGAAAGAGGGTGCGATCATCCATTTTCGGCGGATCGACGATCTTGCCGGGGTTCAGAAGGCCGTCGGGATCAAAGCGCTTTTTGACGTCGCGGAACAGATCGATGATTTCGGTGCCATACATCCGTTCGTGAAATTCCGAGCGCACGATGCCGTCGCCATGCTCACCGGAATGGGAGCCTTTGTATTCGGCGACCAACGCAAAAGCCTCTTCGGCGATGGCGCGCATTTTCTTGACCTCGCCCTCTTGCTTGAGGTTCAGCACAGGGCGCACATGCAGGCACCCGACAGAGGCATGGGCGTACCAGGTGCCCTGGGTGCCGTGCTTTTCAAACACCTCGGTCAGGCGCGCGGTGTAGTCGGCGAGATCGGGCAGTGCGACGGCGCAATCTTCGACGAAAGAGACGGGTTTGCCCTCTTGCTTCATCGACATCATGATGTTGAGGCCGGATTTGCGGACCTCGGCGATCTGGCCTTGCAAGCGCTGATCGGTGATCGGTTTCACCCCGCCCCAGGCCCCGTCGGTGCCGCTCCAGGAAAACCCCAGATCGCCCATCAGCGTGTCAATCTCGGCGAGTTTGCGGGCGTTGGCCTCGGCGGTGCCTTCGTCGAACTCAACCAGCAAAAGGGCGGCGGGGGCGCCTTCGACAAACGCTTCGATGGTGCGTTTGAACATGGGGATCTGGCGCGAGAGGCCGATCATGGTGTTATCAACCAGCTCGACCGAGAGCGGATCAAGCGCGACCAGATGCTGGGTCGCATCCATCGCCTGATAAAAGCTTGGGAAGTGACACACAGCCAGAACGCGTTCGCCCACCAGCGGCCAGAGCTTCAGCTCGATTGCGGTGAAATAGCCCAGCGTACCCTCCGAGCCGACCAGCAGATGCGACAGGTTCATCGGCGCGCCATTGGGCACCAGCGCGTCGATGTTATAGCCGCCGACACGGCGGTTTAGCTTGGGAAAGCGGGTGTCGATCAGATCACCATGCTGAGCGCCAATCTGCAGCATGTCGTCCAGAATGGCCTGAGCAGGGTGGTTCATCAGCGTGCCTTGCGCGACCTCGCCGAAGCGCGCGTCGGTGCCATCTGCGAGGATCGCCTCGATCGCGCGTACGTTCGAGCGCATGGTGCCATAGCGCAATGAGCGCCCACCGCATGAATTGTTCGCCGCCATCCCGCCAATGGTCGCGCGCGACGCGGTCGAGACATCGACGGGGAACCACAGCCCGTGCGGTTTGAGAGCGCGGTTCAGCTCGTCGAGCACAACGCCGGGTTCAACAACCGCACGGCGGCCTTCGACATCAATTTCAAGGATGCGATTGAAGTGCCGCGAATTGTCGAGGATGAGGCCGGAATTGACCGTCTGACCGCATTGCGAGGTGCCGCCACCACGCCCGGTCACCGGAATGCCCTCGCTGCGCGCGGCACTCAAAGCGGCGGAAATATCGTCTTTGGAGCGTGGAATCGCCACCGCGGCTGGCATCATCTGGTAGATCGAAGCGTCGGTCGAATAGCGGCCACGCGAGAACGCATCATCCAGGATTTCCCCTGAAAAACAGTCTTTTAACGCCTCTCTCAGCATATTTTACATCCCCTCCACGGCTCGGCTTGACAGTCGAACATTTCAAATTGTATTCATAATTCAATATTATATTTTCGGCAACGGACCTTTCAAGCCTTTGAACCGAATGATCGTGGAGGATCACTGATGACGTCAAGAAAAGCGGGTCGGCACTTTTTGCAAATTCCGGGTCCAAGTGCGGTGCCAGATCGCATTTTGCGCGCCATCAGCATGCAAACCATCGACCACCGCGGCCCCGATTTCGCCGCTGTTGGCCACACGGCGCTGGACGGCATGAAGACGATCTTCAAGACCGACGCAGGCCGCGCGATCATCTATCCAGCCTCGGGCACAGGTGCGTGGGAAGCCGCCCTTATCAACACATTGTCCGAAGGCGACCGCGTCTTGATGTACGAAACCGGGCACTTTTCGATGCTGTGGATGAAGATGGCCAAACGGCTGGGGCTTGAGCCCGAATTTATCGAAGGCGATTGGCGCGGCGGGGCTGATCCCGAAGCCATCGCCGCCCGGTTGCGCGAAGACAAAGCGCATGAGATCAAAGCGGTTTGTGTCGTGCATAATGAGACCTCGACCGGGTCGGTGTCGCCTATCGCGGATGTGCGCGCCGCCATCGACAGCACCGGGCATCCCGCATTGCTGATGGTCGATTCCATTTCCGGCCTCGCATCGGTGGATTTCCGATTTGACGAATGGGGCGTCGATGTGTGCGTCTCAGGTTCGCAAAAAGGTCTGATGCTGCCGCCCGGCATTTCGTTCAACTGCGTGAACGACAAAGCGATGGAGGTCGCCAAAACGGGCGGCATGCGCCGATCCTATTGGGATTGGCAAGAGATGGCTGACCTTAATCAGACCGGTTACTTCCCCTACACGCCCGCCACAAACATGCTTTACGGCCTCAACGAGGCGATTGCGATGATCCATGAAGAAGGGTTGGAAAACGTCTTTGCGCGGCACGCCCGTCATGGCCGTGCCACCCGCGCTGCGGTGCGCGCCTGGGATCTTGACGTGCTTTGTGCGCAGCAAGGTCAGGAAAGCGGCGTGCTGACAGCAGTTCTGCTGCCCGAAGGGCATAGCGCCGATGCGTTCCGCGCCACGGTGCTTGAAAACTTCGATATCTCGCTGGGTAATGGCCTGTCGAAAGTGGCTGACCGGGTCTTCCGCATCGGCCATCTGGGCGATTTCAACGACGCGATGCTGATGGGCACGTTGTCAGGGATCGAAATGGGCTTGGCCAAATCCGGCATTCCGCATGCAAAAGGCGGGATCGACGCGGCAATGAAAGTGCTTGAGGAGAGCACGCCCGAACAGATCGCAGCTGAATAACTGCATAAAGGCGATCCGCAACTCTGTGGCACCGGATCGCCCCCTAACATAACGCCACATACTCAAGATACTTTCTGGGAGGAGAGAAATGTTGTCTCTGAAATTTACAACCGCCGTCGCCGTTACCGCTGGCGCCTTGTTCGCCGCAACCGCGACACTGGCCGAGGATTACCCCTCGCGCACTGTTGAGGTGATCCACGCTTATGGCCCGGGTGGCGGCACCGACCGTTTCGTGCGCGCCGTCGCGCAACCTTTTGAAGAGATCGCCGGCCAATCCATGGTCCCGATCGCCATTCAGGGGGGCGGGGGCATGCCAGCCTACGCCAACTTCCTGCAACGCCGTGTGGACGGCTACACGATGAAGGCGATCAGCCCCGATCAGATCATCGCGCATGTTCTGGGCCGTCAGGATATGGGTGAGTTCCAGCCGCTCGCACGGGTGCAATACGATCAGGGCATGATCGTCGTGCCCGCCGACAGCCCGTTTCAGACCATCGAAGAGTTCATCGCCCATGGGCGTGAAAACCCCGGCGATCTGACCGTGGGCATCACCGGGGCCGCTGGCTTTGATGACACCGCGATGGGCTTGTGGAACATCGAAACCGGGGCCGAGGTGACGACCGTGCCGTTCGGCTCGTCCGAGATGGTGTCGAACACGCTGGGCGGTCAGGTCGATGCGATGCACGAGGAATATGGCCCGGCCCGTGGTCTGATCGAATCTGGTGACATGCGCCCGCTGGTCGTCTTTTCGGATGAACGCTTGCCGGTGCTGCCCGATGTGCCCACCGCGAAAGAGCTGGGCTATGACGTGACGCTGGGCCGCTGGCGCGCCTTTGCGATGCCTGCGGATGCCGATCCTGCACATGTGGAAAAGATGTTCGATCTGGTGAGCCAGGCCGTTGCGTCCGACGCTTATCAAGAGGTGCAGGAGCAAGCCGCGCTGCAATACCGTTCGGTTCTGCTGGGCCCTGATGAATTCGCCACATTCATCGAGCAAGAGATCGCGACCTATACCGAAGTGCTGACAGCGCTGGGTCTGGTCGAGTAACCTTTGTCTTGCGCGCCGCGCGCACCGGGCCTTGCATTGGGGTCTTCGCGCGCGGCGGCTTTCTTATTGCTGAGCTCTTTCTAGGATATCCACCATGGCCCAACGCCTGCTTGATCTGGGGTTCGCTGCCCTGTTGTTCGGCGCGTCGATCTTTTTGTGGTTCGTCGCTGACAGCTTTCCTGAATCGCGCCGCTTTGCGCAGGCCGATGCAGATTACTGGCCCAAGATCATTTTCGGCACGATGGCGTTGATTACCGGCACGCTGGTCGTCCGCTCGTTTCTTGCGATGCGTGACAGTGGCGCGCGCCTGCAGGGTGCGTTCACCATGTCGGACGATTTTCGCTATACCGCGCTACGCATCACCGCGATGGGCGGCTTGATTCTGGTCTATTTCTGGGCCTTCCAGACCACCGGCTTTATCCTGGCGACCTTCGGCTTTCTGGTGCTGGCGAGCTTTGTCATCCCCTACCACAACATGGGGATGCGGTTCTTGTTTGCAGCGGTCTTTACCGTGGCGCTGGTGCTCTTTTTCACGCGCGCGCTTGAATTGCCGCTGCCGCGGGGTGTCGGGGTCTTTTACGATCTCAACATCCTGTTTTACTGAAAATAGGAAGGAAAGCGCATTATGTTGGAAGCCTATGGATCCGCGCTGGCTTACCTGTTCGGCAACCCGTCCTCCTTCTTGCTTATCATCTTTTCGGTGATCTGGGGCATCGCCTTTGGATCGGTGCCCGGCCTGACCGGCATCGTCGGCGTTGCCTTGCTGATCCCGTTCACCTTCGTTTTTGACCCAACTGCAGGGCTGTTGCTGTTGGCGGGGGTCTATGTGGGTTCGACCTTTGGCGGATCGATCTCGGCCATTCTGTTCAACACGCCGGGCAGCCCGGAAGCGGCCTGTACCGCGCTGGATGGCTATCCGATGGCCAAGAAAGGCGAGGCAGGCAAAGCGCTGGGGATCGCGCTGGCCTCGTCGGCGATTGGCGGCATTTTCGGCACGATTGTTCTGATGCTGCTGGCCCCACCCATGGCGCAGTTCGCGCTGAATTTTGGGCCAGCAGAATATTTCGCCCTTGCCGTCCTGGGCATCACCGCAATCGCGGCGATTGGCGGCGGGTCGATCCTGAAAGGTCTGGTCGCGGGGCTTTTGGGCCTTGGCATCGCCACGGTCGGCCTTGATCCGATCACCGGGACAGAACGATATACGTTCGGCAACCTGTCGCTGCTGACCGGCATCAGCTTTGTGCCTGCGATCATCGGCACCTTTGCACTGGCCGAGGTTTTGCAACGCGCAGGCGAAAAAACCTCGACCGCGGATGTCATTACCGATGTGTCGACCAAACTGCCCAGCATGAAAGAATTCATGGCCACCCGTTTCACGTTGATCCGGTCTTCGGGCATCGGAGCTGTCATCGGCGCGCTGCCCGGCGTGGGTGCCACAACAGCCGCGTTCATCAGCTATTCCGAGGCGGTGCGCTGGTCAAAGCGGCCGCAGGATTTTGGCACCGGCGTGCCCGATGGCATCGCAGCACCGGAATCGGCCAATAACTCGGCTGTCGGGGGGTCCATGATCCCGCTGCTGGCACTGGGCATTCCCGGATCGGCCACAACAGCGGTCATGCTGGGAGGCCTCACGATCCATGGTATCATCCCAGGACCGCTGCTGATGGAGACCAACACGCAGCTGGTCTATACCGTCTTCATCGGCATGTTCATCGCCAACATCCTGATGCTGATCTTCGGCATCCGCATGGCGCGCTATTTCGCGCTGGTGCTGAAAGCGCCCTATGCGCTGGTCGGCCCGGCCATCGTGGTGCTGTGCATGACGGGTGTCTATGCGCTGAATTCGAACATTGTGGATGTCGGCGTGATGTTGGCCATGGGTGCATTTGGCTTCTTGCTGCGCAAACTGAAATACCCGATTGCGTCGTTCGTGATTGGTCTTGTGCTGGGCCCGATTGCCGAACGCAGCTTGCGCCAAGGTCTGGTCATTTCGGATTACAACTATATCGAATTCGTCTCACGCCCGATCACTGCCATCCTGTTGACCGCCAGCATCCTGTCACTGATCTATGGGTTTTACGGCCAGTGGAAACGCCACGTGGCCAGCGGAGGCACCCCGCAATCTGCCGAGTAAATGGTGGTGGATTGCGGATAGAGGATCCTTACAGATTAACATAACCCTGATTATGAGGTCTTGTTCTTTAGGATTTCCTGGCGGCATTGCAGACGACCATCGCAACCCATGATGCTGGCTGCACCACCGTCTTTCTGACGACCCGAAAAAAGCAAAGTGGACCACAAACACTTGTTTTGCGGTCCACCATACATCGTCTCATCAGACCTTATTCAAAAGGTCCACTTACAGGAAAGCTGCGTTTTAGCTGGCTTTCTTCATCCAGGCATCGACCTCGTCGTGGACCTCTTCTTTGGTCTTGCCGTATTTCTCTTGCAGGATGCCTTCGAGCTTCTCACGGTTGCCTTCGGCCCGCTCGACATCGTCATCAGTGAGCTTGCCCCACTGGGCTTTCGCGTCACCCTTCATCTGTTGCCATTTGCCTTCGATTTGCTCCCAATTCATAGCGCACTCCTTTCATTTGGTTTCTAAAAGACAAACCCACAGACGCTTTGAATTGTTCCGATAAAGACCGCGTTCAGACCATTTCGCCCGGAATACCTGGCAGGTTCTGGCCAAACCGGCGCCCCGGCTCTTTGTCATAAGGCACCAGAAAACCGGTCCGGTCCTGAGGCGCGGTTGCGGCGTTCAGCGCGCCAAGCCGGCACCAGGCTTTGATCGCATCGGGGCCCGTCATGAAAGGGCTCGGGTCCCCGCCTTCCAGCCAATGCGAGATACATCGCGCTTTGAACTTTTTGACCAGCGGGATCGAGGTCAGTTCGACCCCCGCCTCGGTATCCCAGCTGAGGCTGCGACCGTTCAGATTGGCCGACGAGACGATGGCCGCGCGATCATCAAAGATCGAAACTTTGGCGTGGACATAAATCAAGGGTGCCTGATGCAAGGTTGCGCGGCCTTCGGTTAAAGCGCGCTCTTTTTTGACAGGCGCTCCGAAAAAGGCACGAGGGCCGAACGCGTCGGCCACCTGAGACACGCATTCCGCCTGCAGATATTCGCCAAACCGCGCGTCCGAGCCATCGGCCCCTTCAAAGGCGACGTCCTCGGGTGCGGCTGGCAGGATCATCACAAGGCTCAACCCCGCCCATTTCTGTGCGGCCTGCACCAGCGCGTCTGCAACTTCGCGGTCCCGGAAGTACTGTGTCTCAAGATAGATCAGATCGCGTGATTGGGCGATGTTATCCAGTATGGCCTGCCGCAACCCCTGCTCGACCGGGAGTGGCGCCATCGACATCAGCGCGGCCGGATCACCCACGGATCTTGTTGCCAAAAACGGTTTTTGCAAAGACCCGCTTTTCGCTGCAGCGGCGCCGTGCTGCCGGAAAACATCAAGATGCGTGCGCGCCTGGGTGGCCAAAGCGGCGTCATCGATCAACAACTGGATGTCGTGCCAGGTTTGCGCACTGCTTTGATCGTGCGCAGGCGTGTCATATCGGCGATCATTTAGATCAAGACCACCGATATAAACCTTGCGCCCGTCAATCACCGCAAGCTTGTGATGATGCGTCGCCGGGACAAGTTTCTCGGGCGGCCACAGGCGGGGCTTTGGTGCCCCATGCCCATCATCGCGCAGCAAGGCGGCCAAGCCGGGGTGTTCTTTTAGAAATAGCGTTTGTGCATCCTCTTTGAGCTGTTCAAACGTGCCAATCGTTTCCTCTAAAAGCCCGCGCGCCTTGGGCCATAACGCAAGGCTGGATACCGCGCCGACGCGTGCGCCGTGCATATCCGCCTGCACCGTGATGTTTTCAGGATGGCGCGCGGCCTGTTTGAGCGCCTCGCCAAAGCGCACCGTGCGCCAGGCATGACCGTGCAGCTGGCTGCGCACAATCGGGTCAAAATCCGATACCGTCAGATCAAAGCGGACCCCGCTGTCAGCCTTGTGCAGGATCAGATCAAACCATGTCTCACCGATTTGCCGGGCCGCTGTGCTGCGCAGTTTGGTATCGAAGTCAAACAGGCGAAACCCGGCGACAATGTCGGTTTGTGCGGCCAGAACAGCTTTTTCGAAAGCGCGGAACGCCTCCTCGGCCGTGATAAGGATCTCGCAATTCTGAAGGGTGATTTCCGCAGCCATAGTTTAGTAATCCAAAGGAGCCTCTTTGAACTCGTCCACCTTGAAAACGATGTTGATTTCATAGTGCGATGGGTCCGAGACAATGTCTAAATCGCCGTTCAGCTGTGTGCTGAACGCACGGATCAGTTGTTGGCCCAACCCCGTGGAGGGCACGTCATCTGTGGGTCCTGACGCCGCGCCGCACGTGTTTTTAATCGACAGATGGGCCTCGTTCGTGTCCGCCAGCTTGAGCGAGATATCCAGTTTCGGGTCCTGATCGGGGCTGGCGGTGCCGATGTATTTCATCGCATTGGTCAGGGCTTCGGCCACCAGCATCGACAGGGGCACGGCCTGATCGGGATAGATGATAACCGGATCAAGCGTCTTGGTGATCTGCACCTGCGTATCGGCTGGGCCGCCGATCACGCGGCTTTGCTCGACGATTTGTTCGATCAGGGTGGCTGCGTTGATCTGTGTCAGATTGGTCGCCTGATACAAGGTCCGGTGGACACCTGACAGCCCCATGATCCGGTCCTGCACCTGCGACAGCGCGCGTTTGGTTTCGGGCACATGTGCCTTGCGGATCTGCATATTCATGATCGACGAGATGATCTGCAGATTGTTCTTCACCCGGTGATGCACTTCCTTCAACAGGATCGATTTCTCGCGGATGCGTTCCTCTTGCTCGGCTTCGTCTTGCAAAAGATCCTCGGTCATACCAGCAAATGCCGTCTCAAGCATACCCAGTTCGGTTGAGGCCAGCTGTCGTTGATCCAGCCGTGGCACCGTCCGGTCACGGGCAAACCGTTCGATCGCCTTTGCAAGTTTGCCGACACGGCTCATCACGACACGGTCAATCACGAACCACGCCACCAGAAGGCTGGCAAGCCACATCAACAGCGGCAGCAAAAGACCAAAGCCCGGCACGTCGATCCCGCGGGCAACCGGCCCGTCCACGCGCCAAGAGCTAAGCGCGTAGATCACATCGGGCACGATGGGGATCACGCCGTAGACGCGCTCATTCCCGGCGCTGCTTGTGGCGGTAAAGGTACGCGCCTGCCCCCGCGCGAGGGCCTTGAGCGAAATGTTGGCCGGAATTTTCTGTTTGGCGTCCTCGCGACCATTCTCGGCTGATAAAAGCTGACCTTCGGCATTGAAGGTCACAAGCGTGATCGGGTCGGCTTCACCCAGAAAATCCTCGGCCCGCCCGACGGTCGACAATGGAATAGAGATCGACACATAGCCCTTCAGTGCGCCACCTTCATCAAAGCGGGGCTGATTGACGATCAGCACGCTTTCACCTGACCCGGGCGCGGCCAGGTTCACTTCGACATTGGGCCGGGGGTTGTCCATGTAATCGGCAAAGTTTGGGAGGCCTGAAAAATCAATAACCTCGTTCACGGTAGAGCATTCGGTAATCCCGTTTTTCGGCAGGAACCCGACAAAAGCATAGCGGCTGTTTTCGTTTTGGAACTTTTGCAGAAAAGCGCGGCACGCCTCTGGTTCGTCCAGAAGCGTATCGATGACCGCGCCAACTGCCTCGACTGCACCAAAGGTGCGTTCGATCAATTGACGCTCGCCCGAGGCAGCGCGTTCGGTCAAAGCCAGCAACGAAAGCTCGGATTGCCGTTCAGATGCCTTGAACAATTCGGCGTTTTGCACAACGCCGATGATACCCAGTGGCAGCAGGGCCAGTGACAAAAAGAAAAGGACACGCGCAGGGAGGCGTCGGTGCCACGCGACACCTGTCGTCATCGCAGCGCGCCATTCACGCGTGCAGCAACAACAGCCATGGTCGCATCATCGGTCAGCTCCATCGCGTCGTCATCGGTCAGGTGCATCAGTTCAGCAAGTTTCGCCCGGCCTCTGTTCACACGGCTTTTGATCGTCCCGACAGCTACGCCACACATTGTAGCGGCTTCTTCGTATGCAAAGCCCGAAGCCCCCACCAGGATCAACGCTTCGCGTTGTTCGTCGGGCAGTTGTGCAAACGCATCGCGGAAATCGGCCATCTGCAATCGACCGTCATGATCGGGTTTTTGCGACAGGCTTTCGGTAAAGACCCCGTCCACATCTGCCACTTCGCGCTTGGCCTTGCGACGGCTGGAATAATAGGTGTTGCGCAAAATCGTGAAAAGCCACGCGCGCAGGTTCGTGCCAACCTCGAACTTGTCGATATTGGTCCAGGCTTTCACCAACGTGTCTTGAACCATGTCATCCGCGGTCGCGGAATTGCGCGTCAGCGACATCGCAAAGGCTCGCATGGCCGGTAGATGATCTACCAGCTCGTCTCTTGGATCAGAGTCGCTCATTTAGACGCATCGCCCCCGTTTTGTTTGCCGCTGTCCTGCGCTTTTAGTTGCGCAAGCAGGTCCTTGAAGCGATCCGGCACGTCTTCCTGAAGCGTCTCATCATAGACACGCTTGAGGTTGGCATCGATCGTGTCTTTGCCTCTTGGCCTTTTGTTGTCCTGCGCCATCTTTGGGTTAACCCTTCTTTATATGATCGAAAAAATACACCACCTCGGGGAACCAAACGCAACTTCGCGCGTTTGGTTCCATAAAAAATTCAAAAGGACGTCGGAAATGACAATTTCGCAAGATTTCACCACCGCCATCAGCGACGCACTTCCATTCCTTCGCCGTTATGCGCGGGCCCTGACCGGCGATCAGACGACGGGCGATACCTATGCTGCTGTCACGCTGGAGGCCGTTCTGGAAGACCGGAGCGTTGTCGATGAAGCCTCGAGCATCAAGATAGGCCTGTTCAAGGTTTTTCACACGTTGTGGAACAGTTCCGGCGCCCCTGTCGACGACAACGAGACGGGTTTACGTGCCAAGGCGCAAGCGCATCTTGCAAATCTGACGCCGAAAACCCGCGAGGCACTTTTGCTGAACACCATCGAAGAGTTCAACGTCGCTGCCGTGGCCGAAATCATGCGCATCGATCAAAGTGAGGCCGATCATCTGCTGTCGGTCGCACGCCGCGAGATGGAGGACGTCATCGCCGGCAGCGTCATGATTATCGAAGACGAGGCGATCATTGCGATGGACCTTGAAAATGTCGTGGCGGATATGGGCCACCGCGTGACCGGTGTTGCCCGCACGCGTGTGGGCGCTGTTGATCTGGCCTCAAAAGAGGTGCCGGATCTGATCCTTGCTGACATTCAGCTGGCCGATAATTCCTCTGGCATTGATGCGGTCAACGATATTCTGGCCAAGCAGGGCGAGCGTCCGGTTATCTTCATCACGGCCTTCCCCGAACGTCTGTTGACCGGGGATCGCCCCGAGCCTGCGTTCCTGATCTCGAAGCCTTACACGGAAGATCAGGTCCGTTCAGCCGTGAGCCAGGCGATGTTCTTTTCGTCGACGGAGACGCTGAAAGCCTAACGCGGGCGTTGACCCGGTTTCAGTAAAAGGCGGCTTGGAAACAGGCCGCCTTTTTGCATGCCGCGTGCTGCGGGTTCACAGCATGGATGCTTTGCGTAACTCGGCCATTTCATCGTGCCGCAGCCCTGCATCTTCGGCGCGTTGCAAGGCATCCCGGGCCAGATCGCGCGCAGGTTCGCCAAACGTATCCGCGTCGCCGCGGGCCAATGCGGCCAGCGCTTTTTGCAAGCGGATCTGCACCTCCGCCATCCCAGCACCATCGCGGGCGATTGAGCGGAAACTGTGCTCTAGCAACTCGTCAGCCTGCAGTCCGGGCACTATGATCCGCGGAAACGCGATCTCGGCGTCCACGTCCCTTTGCCAGTTGGACAACACCCGGACAAGCCGCCCGATCACACCAATCGCCGTGCCCGGATCGTTGACAGAAGGCGACAGCGCGCGGGCGGCAATCTCGGACATAACGATCAAGCCAAACCGGGGGTCCTGATCGAAGGTGCGCTGCCGTTCGATGGTGACGCCCTTGCACAGCTCAGTCAGATCAGCGTCGCCAATCTCACCACCTTCCACATGAAAAAGCGGATCACTGGTGTGAACGAAAGTGCCTGGCACAGCGCTGATCCAAAGACGAATGCCCAACGCCTCGGCCTGTTCCGAAAGCGCGATCATGTCGATGTGCTGCACGTAACCGGTGGTCTTCGAATAGACCGCATATGCGTCTTGTGGCGGTGATTTGGTGCGCGGCACGCCTCCCATCCACGGGTTCCTGATGCGGCGTTCAATCGCCGCGACGGCGGCATCTTCGACCCGGTCCAGCGTGTCTTCAACGCGGCCGAAGGTCATCAGATGTCCGATCCAGCGCAGCAAGACGATCACCACCAGCGTGATGACCGCCGCGGTCGCCACGTACAAGACCAGCAACCCCGATTGCGAGTAATACCCGGCCTTGAGGGCGACCATGCCCACCAACCCGAAAAGAAACGCGCCAAGGAAGGTGGCAAGCACATTCTGCGTTGTGGTGTCTTCTTGCAAAAGCGCCGTCGCGCGCGGCGTCGTTGTGTTTGCGGCTGCCGCAAAAGCCGAGACGGCAATCGACAGGGAGAAGGTCGTGACGGCCAGCATCGACGACGCCAGAATGCCAAGCAATGCATCGACAGCGTTGGCTTCGACCAAATCGGTCCACTCGGTTGGCAAGAACCGGGACGCGACCTGCGCCAAGGCAACGGTGAGGACAGCCAGAATGGCAAAGCTGGTGGCACGGACCCAGATCTTGTGAAGGTAGTTTTTCAGAAACCAGACAGCTTGAGAGACCATGGGCGCTTTATCTCCTGATGTGGTTTTGACGGGGTGTCTTCAAACGGGCCAAACGATGAACCAAAAAGGCCCCGCCTGAGACAGGCGGGGCAAGGTCACGTTCAAAGACTTGAACGAGGGGACAGGACTAAATCAGGTTTTCGCAATCGCGCGCAGCATCCACGCAGCTTGTTCGTGAAATGCGCTGCGTTCGGTCGCCAAATCTTCGGTGACGACGTCTTTGCGCTCCTCGGTCAACTCGACCAAAGCGTGCAGCCGGTGGGCAACGCGTTCATGCTCGGCGGCGAGGTCTTCGCACATCTCACCAGCAGACGGTTGTTGCGTTTTGTCTTCGATGATCGACCGTTCGATGATTTCGCTCATCGACATCGGTGCCATCTTGCCAAGACTGCGGATCCGTTCGGCCAGCTCATCGGCGGCCTCGAACATGTTCTCGTACTGCTCTTCGGTCAGGTTGTGGATCGAATAAAACAGCGGGCCTTCCACGTTCCAGTGATAGGCGTGCGTCTTGAACATCAAGCGATAGGTGTCAGCCAGAACATTGGCCAGACCATCCGCAACCGGTGCAACATCGCGCACTCCTGATTTCACAGACGTGTCTTCGGGAATTACTTTCAGTGCATCAGCCATTGTGGCGCTCCTTTCAGTTCATTCCTTAATCAACGCCGACAGTTCGGAAAGGTTCCGACGAACCAGCAGACTCCGGGGCGATTTCTGCGCGGTCCCGCAAAGGGTCTTGATAGCGGATCTGCAACGTCAGCAATGTGGGTGTGTCTGATTGGCGTGCCTGGGCAAGTGCTGCGCCCAAGGCATCAAACCGCGTGACGGGACAGTGCCGCCACCCGAAAGCAGAGGCCAGTTCGCCCCAATCCGGGTTCGAAAAACCAAGCGCGGTGTGGGTGCCGACATCGTCGTCCTGCTTGGCCTCGATCAGACCATAACCGCCATCTTCCCAGATCATCACGGTAAGCGGATGACCAAGCCGGGTTGCGGTCTCCATGTCTTGAACATTCATCAGAAAATCGCCATCGCCACAGATCGCAAGCACATGGCCATCGGGCGCAAGATCGGCAGCTGCAATCGCACCGGGCAATGCCAGCCCCATTCCGGCAAGACCGTTGGCGACGATCATTTGACCCGCACGTTTCGGGATCAGTGACCGTGCCACTTTCATCTTATGTGTTCCAACGCCTGACAGGACGATATCCGCCGGATCAAGCTGGGCTTCGACAACAGACAGCACATCTTCTGCGCGAAACGCGGTATCATCCGGCGCTGTGGCCTGCTTTGCCAGCATCGCAAGCATCTTTTCGCGGGCCTGTGTCATCGGCTTAGACACCTCCCACACATGCCCACTAAGCCCTGCAACCAGGGCTTTCATCGCAGCCGCCAGACCGCCGACGATTTCGGCTTTGACTGTCCAACCGACATCAATGGCGCCCGGCTGCTCGACAAGCGTTATGACTGGGATGCGGCCCTTATCGGTCAGCTTTGCGGGCGGGTATTCGATCGGATCAAATCCGACGGTCACCAAAAGATCAGCTTCAGCCAAGGCGGCATCGATGTGATCGACAAATGGCTGGCCCAGCGTGAACGCGTTCAACGGGTTTTCCTTTGGCAGAACCCCTGCCGCCATAAAGCTGGTGACGACCGGAATGTTCAGCGTTTCCGCCAGGTATCGCACAGTGTCTGCAGCCTTGCTGCGGATCACGCCATTTCCCGCGATCAGCACCGGGCGCTTTGCCTCTCTGAGCACGCGGATGGCTTCGAGAACCGCAGAAGGTGCGGGCAACGGGGCGACCGGATCAGGCACGGCAATCGGCTTTGCAGAGACATCCGCTGCGGCTAGATCTTCGGGCAAGGACAGATGAACCGCACCGGGGCGCGCAGCGCAGGCCTGCCGGACGGCTTCGGCCACGATGCCCGGCATCGCCTCGGCCGACATCAGCATATGGCTGGATTTCGTGACGGGCCGAAAAAGCGCTTCAAGATCGATCACCTGATGGCTTTCCGACAATGACATGCGCGCCCGCCCCGCCTGCGCGGTGATCGCAATAAGCGGCACATAATCAAGCGTGGCGTCTGCAACACCGGTCAGCAGGTTTGTGGCCCCCGGCCCCAGCGTCGACAAGCAGCCCGCAGGCTTACCGGTCAAGCGCCCATAGACCGACGCCATAAAAGCCGCCGCCTGTTCATGCCGCGTCAGGACAAACCGGATGTCGGATGCCTGAAGGGCCATCATAAGATGCGTGTTCTCTTCGCCCGGAACACCGTAGATAATGCGCACGCCGGCCTCTTGCAGGCAGCTGACAAAAAGCTCGGCACCGTTCATTTACACCACCCCATACGCACTGATGGCAGTGGCAACCTTGCGGTATCCTGCAATATTAGCGCCTCGGCGGTAGTTGATGCGATTGCCCTCACGGCCCTCGGCGGCGATGCGGTCGTGAATGTCCGACATGATCGCCTTGAGACTGCGATCCACCTCTTCGGCGCTGTCAAAGCGGCCATGGGCGTTTTGGCTCATCTCAAGCCCCGAGATTGCCACGCCACCAGCATTTGCCGCCTTGCCGGGTGCATAAAGCAGACCCTTATCGGCCATGTGATCAGTGGCATCGGCGGTCAAAGGCATGTTGGCGCCTTCCGCCAGCAACCGCACGCCGCTATCCGTGATCGCCTTGGCGGCGGCGCTGTCGATTTCGTTTTGCGTGGCGCAAGGCAGTGCGATATCTGCCTCGTTCTGCCATGGGAGCGCCCCTTCGTGAAAGGTCAGCCCAAGGGATTTCGGCGGATTGCCCACATCCTCGCCCGCTGCTTTTTGAGCCTGCACCCAGGCGACGGCATCCTGGCTGAACCCATTGTCCGCCACCAATGTGCCAGAGGTATCAGACAGGGTGATAACCTTAGCCCCTTCGCAGATTGCCTTTTGCGCGGCATGGGTGGCGACATTGCCCTTGCCCGAGATGACGATGCGCTTGTCTGCAATCGTCTCGCCCAGATCAGCGAGCATGTTCTGGGCGAAGTAAATCAAGCCATAGCCCGTCGCCTCGACGCGCATCTCGCTGCCGCCAAAGGCTTCACCCTTGCCGGTGATTGCCCCGTTGAACTGGCCGCGCAGCGCTTTGTACGCCCCAAAGAGATAGCCAATCTCGCGGGTGCCGACGTTGATATCGCCCGCTGGCACGTCAATGTCGGGCCCGATATAGCGAGACAACTCCCGCATGAAGGCTTGGCAGAACCGCATGATTTCGGTGTCTGATCGCCCCTTTGGATCAAAATCCGCGCCCCCTTTGCCGCCCCCCAATGGCAAGCCGGTCAACGCGTTCTTGAAGACCTGTTCAAACCCCAGAAACTTGAGGATCGAAGGCGAGACCGTCGGATGAAATCTAAGCCCACCTTTATATGGCCCAATCGCGTTTGACATCTGCACGCGCCAGCCCCGGTTGATCTGGACCTCGCCGGCATCATCGGCCCAGGTGACGCGAAACCCGATGATCCGGTCCGGTTCGGTCAGACGTTCCAAAACCTTCGCGCGGGCAAAATCGGGATTGTTCTTTTCGATTGTCAGAACGTCGCTCGCGACCTCTTGCACCGCTTGCAAAAAGGCGTCCTGATCCGCGTTGCGGGCCCGGACGGTGGCCATGAATGTCTCAACAAGCTGCGTACGATCTGTCATCAAATTCTCCGGTCAACGCCGACGCCTGATGCGCGGCAAAGTCCGGGGGGAACGTCTGGCTGCTAGCGTTTGTTCCCGTCACTCTGGCTTTTGGATCACGTCCAGCAGCATCTGATCGGTGAACGGCCGCTCTACATTTTGCCATGTCTGATGCTTCAGATCGCTTACCTGATCGCGACTGCCTGTCAGGATGATCTGCGCCCCGGCATCGGTCCAGGCCTTGACCATCGCGCTGTCCGTCAACTCGCCAAGGGGCGTATCAAGGATCACCACATGGGGCACCGCGACATCGCTTACGGTCTGATCCAACTGCTCAAGCGTGACGACCCGAACATTCGGGAACGCGACAGCAAGCGCTTCGGACATGTCAATCCGCACGAATGGATCCTTTTCGATCAAAACGATGGTCACAACGGACCCCTGCTTTTGGTGAAAGACGATCCCGTTATGGAACCAGATCATTACCGGCGCATTAAACTGTGACATAGCAACGGAGCAAAAATTCGAAAGATGGCCACGCATTGCGAAAACTGTCCGCTTCACGAAAGCCCCCTTTTTACCGGCGTCTCGGTTGAGGATCGCCGCCAGACACAGCGTTTTAAAGCAGGGGAACTGATGGTCGATGCGGGCACGCCCGTGTTGATGGAGGGCTCGAACACGCCGCAGCTTTATACCGCTCTGCGCGGCATGGGCCTGCGCTATACGACATTGCCGAATGGTGAACGGCAGGTCATCAATTTTATCTTCCCCGGCGACTTTATCGGTCTGCAGGCGGGCATCATGGGGGAAATGAACCATTCGGTCGAGGCGACGACTGCGATGACGTTATGCGTGTTTGATCGCAAAGAGTTCTACACCTTCTTCAAAGCCAACCCGACGCGCGGGTTCGACATCACATGGCTTGCCGCAGTCGAGGAACATTTTCTGGGCGACACCCTTGCCACCGTTGGCCAACGCGACGCGACCGAGGCGATTGCCTGGGCTTTGCTCAAGCTTTTTCAGCGCGGCAAAGCGTTGTCGCTTGTGCGCAATGCGCGGATGCCGTTGCCGTTTCGCCAGCAAGACCTTGCAGACGCGCTTGGCCTATCGCTTGTTCACACCAACAAGACGCTGGCCAAACTGCGCGAACGGCAGCTGGCGGCGTGGTCCGGTGGCGTGTTGCAGGTGAACGATCCTGAGCATCTCGCGGATGTCGCACAAACCGAATACGAACCCCTGCCCATTCGGCCCTTCCTCTGATGGCGTCGCGAGATTTGACGACAGGCCCGGTTTTCTGGGTGCTGACACGCATGTCCGCGCCAATGTCTTTGGGCATTCTGGGCGTGCTCAGCGTTGGTATCGCGGATGCCTATTTTCTAGGCCAGCTTGGTGGCGCGCCTTTGGCCGCCGTTGGCTTTATCTACCCGGTCACCGCTGCGATCACGTCGCTGGCCATTGGGCTTTCGGCGGGGGCGAACAGCGCGGTCAGTCAAGCCATCGGCGGTGGCGACGATAAGCACAAAACCGGACGTCTGGCCCTTCATGCCTTTGGTCTGGGCGGTGCGCTGTCGCTTGCCGTTGGCCTTCTGTTTTGGCTGTTTTCGCAACCGCTTTTCACAGTGATGGGCGCCTCTGACGACGTCCTGGCCGAGATCGCGCTTTATACGCCGTTCTGGGCCCTGTCGTTTCCGTTTCTTGTGCTGATGATGCTCACCAATGCGGTCTTTCGGGCCCATGGCGATAGCATGACCGCGGCAGGTGTCATGTTTGGTGTTGCTGTCATCAACATCGGACTGGATCCGATTTTCATCTTTGGCTGGGGCTTCATTCCCGCGATGGAAACGGGGGGCGCGGCCCTTGCCACCTTCATCGCCCGCGTCCTTGGAGCCGCGGCGATCATCTTCTGGGCCATCCGCCAAGGGCTGCTGAGCTTGGGCGATCAACCAACCAGGAATGTGCCAAAATCTGTTTACACAATCAGCAAGGTCGGCCTTCCCGCCGCTTTCTCGAACGCGATCAATCCCGCTGGCATGGCCGCTGTCACTGCGGCTGTGGCGACATTGGGCGACGCCGCTGTCGCAGGCTTTGGCGCCGCCACGCGCGTGCAATCGGTGGCGTTGGTTGTGCTGCTGGCACTGTCTGCCGGGATTGGCCCCGTTGTTGGCCAGAACTGGGGCGCCAAGCGTTATGAACGCGCGCGCGCCGCCGTTTTAAGCGCGTGGAGCATTTGCCTTGTCTACGGCATTGCGATGGCAGCCGGGCTTTTTGTCTTTGCCGATATCATCGCCGCGTGGATCGCACCGAATGCCGAAGAACAGGCCTATACCGCGCAGTATCTCAGGATCGTGAGTTGGAGCCTGTTTGGCTATGGCGTTGTCGTCACCGCCAATGCCGCGATGAATGCGCGCTCGAAAGCGGTCTATTCGATGTCGCTTAGCCTGGGGCGCGTCTTTGCGATCTACCTGCCAGGAGCCTGGCTTGGGGTCTGGGCTTTTGGATATGTCGGTGTTCTGGGTGCGGCCATCGCGGCCAATCTGCTTGCCGTTGTCGCTGCCATCTGGATGGCCCGTCGCACGGGCTTGCTGGCGACCGGAAAACCCGCAATCAAAAAGGCCTTCGCAGCTTAGCGCAATAGCGCGCGCAGCTCTGCCTCGCCTTGCCGCAACAACGGATGATCGAGCGCGGCAGCTTTGCTGACCGCACGCAACCGCGTTTTGTGCGGCTTGTCGGCAAGATCCACAACGTCTGGATGAATATAGCCGCTGCGCGCAATTGCGGGTGTGTTGTGCAACCGCTTTGACGCAGCTTTCGCGCAGTCCATCACCGAGGCGGGCGGGCTCTCAAGCAAGACCCGCAAGGCCGCGTGGCTGCCGTTCCATGTGCGGAACGTCTTGGCCGTTGCAATCCCGTCCGTCAGATCATCAAGACAGGCGTTCAACATCTCGGATCGGACGGCGCGCACCTCGCCTTGCGCGTCAATCCACGAGATCAACTCGGCGCCGGGCAGATCCATGATTTGCCCCAAAACACGGTTCAGCTTGGTGCCCGGAATGGTCTTGTCGACCTGCTTGCCGCCTTTCGCCGTATAGCTCAACACTGTCTGGCCATCCGTCAGATCGACGTGGCGCGCGCGCAGCGTTGTGGCCCCATAGCTTCCGTTTTCGGTTGAATATTCGGGATGCCCCGGTCGCAAAGATCCACGATCCAAAAGCGCCAGCACAGCCGCCAGCGCTGTTTTCGACGATCCGATGCCATCGCCCAGATTGTTTGCGACCCACAGCCGGATACGCGGCAAAACATCCCCAAATGCGGCCAGTTGATCGAATTTCGTCTCGGACCGCGCCGCCGTCCAGTTTGGGTGATACCGGTATTGCTTGCGCTGCGCCGCGTCGCGCCCTGTTGCCAGCAAATGCCCGTTGGGGAGTGGCGACATCCAGACATCTTCATAGGCGGGCGGCACCGCCATCGCCTTGAGGCGCGCGCGTTCACGGCTGTCGTCAATCCGTGTGCCGTCCGGTGCGATATAGCTAAAGCCGCGTCCCCGCCTCAGCCGAGAGATCCCCGGCCGATCGTCTGGGTAATAGCGCAGCCCGCGCGCATTTTTTTCGTTAGCCATGGCACGTCTCACCCCGGCAGGACGCCGCACGCAAAAGGACCGTGGCCTTGCGCACCAACCTGATAAAAGCGGTCAGGTCCACAAGCTCACGGTCCTTGGCGTCGTTCATGAAAGCCTAAGTCAGACTGTGCGCGTGTTGGCGCGCGGGCCTGCGAAGAACCAGATGATAAAGCCCAGCAGCGGCAAGAGCAGAACCAGAATGCACCACAGCACTTTTGCGCCCGTCCCTGCGGAAGAGCCGATGATGGAAATGAAAGCCCAGATATTCAGGCCCAGAAGGATCAGGCTGCCCAAGCCAGCAATTTCAATACCCATGATGTGTTCCTTTCGTCAGATGAGGCGCGTTACGCGCGATCAATTTCACTTGCAGATTTCAGCACTTCGTCGCCATCAGCCTGTTCGATCTTATAGGCCGGACAGTCATCACTTGCATCACGCGTGACCTCGGTGCCTTTGATCTTCAATGTGATCTTTTGGGTGTAGCGTTTGACAACTTCGCCTTTGGCGGTGCCATTGCCCCACTCCCACGTGACGGTGTCACCCTCTTGCGGATGTGCCATGTCAAAACTCCTTTTGATTGGGTCATAACGCAGCGGGCGGGGATTGGTTCCGCCCTTTAATCGCTTTCCGCGTCGCCTTCCGCGCCGTCTGGTAGCTCTCCTTTGGATTGAAGCCGGTCACAGGCCATCAGGATCACAACGGTCAGGCCCGCCAAGATCGCAGCCTCGATCAGGTATCCCAAACCGCAGGCGATCCCGATGCCACCAACGCCCCAGATCGCAGCGCCGCTGGCCACGCCCCGCAAACGCCCATCACTGCTGTTCGAGATGATCGCCCCTGCCCCCAGAAAGCCGATCCCGCCGACAAGGCCCTGAATAAGGCGCGTCGGATCCATACTGACATTCGGATCATTGCCGATTGAATCCAGCGTGAAATTCAGTGTCACCATCATCAACCCAGCCGACCCAAGCGACACCAGCATATAGGCCCGGATCCCCAGCGGTTTCGACTTCATCTCGCGTTCGATGCCGATCAGAAAGCCAAGTGCAGCCGCCACGAAGGCGCGCAAAATAAAGTCTGTGAGCAGGATCATTCTAGTGCTCCGGCCCAACTTCGTCTTTCACCTGACCGTAAGCCATCAGCGTGAAGACAGCCGTCCCGCCGATCACGTTGCCTGCCAAAACCGGCAGGAAAAATCGGCTCATGGCGTCGGTAAAGCCAAGCTGACCTTGCACCATCAGATACGCCATCTCGACCGAACCGGCCACGATATGGGTGAAATCGCCCGCAGCGATCAGCCATGTGAACGTAGCAATCAGCAGGAACGCACCGCTTTCCGCTTGCGGCAGCATCCACACAATCGAAGCGACCAAAATACCCGCGGGAATGGCGCGAAAGAACGCCTCGGTCGGGGCAAAACCGGTGGCATGTTCTGACAGCGCGATCAGTGCCGGCGCAATCTCGGCAGGCAGGGCGGGGGTAAAGGCGTATAGCGTCGCAATCGCGAAAGCGCCGACAACATTGGCCGCCAGAACAATCCCCCAAAGCCGCAGCATCCGCATCACCATCGTCGCACAGGGATCATGCATCACAGGCAAAACGGTGGTGATCGTATTTTCCGTAAAAAGCTGCATGCGCCCCAGGATCACGATCAGAAACCCCAGCGAGTAGCCCAGATTTTCGATCAGATAGCGTGACGGCGTATCAGGCAAATAGGTGCGCAAAATCGCCTCTCCGACCACGGAAAAGCTTATCATCATACCCGCCGCGACGCCGGACCAGATCAAGGCACGTGTCGTGCGCTCCAGCTCTTCGTCACCGTCTCGACGGATCACTTCATAAATCAGTTTCGGCGCAAGTTTTGAGGCCCGCTCGACCGATTCCTCTTCGGTTTTATCGGCCAGATCAGGCTGGGAAATGCGGGTCATATGCTTTTGCTCTTTCGATGTAACAACACCCCTGAACGCCCTGGCAGGTTGTTTGGTTGCACACGAAATGCAGACCGCACCAAGTGGGAACCAAATCTGCGGTGAGACGTTTGTCATCGATTTGATGACAGATGAAAGACGCACAAAGAGATCCCCATGGAACAGCTTGAAGAGATCACCAACACAGCCACCAGCTGGTTTGACACCCTTCTGACGACCGAGATTTACAACGGCAAATCCTTTGCGGATCTGCTCACATTCGAAGCACTTCTGGGCCTCGCCGGGAGTGTTTTGGCCGCGACGGCGATTATCCTGCTGGGTTTTATCCTGGCGGGCGTTCTACGCCGCCGTATTCATAAGATCGGGGAAAATCACGAAAGTCTCGATAACACGCTGTTCAGCTTTCTGGCCAATATTGCGCGTTACGTGGTCTTGGCCTTCACGGGTCTTTTTGTGCTCAATACATTCGGTGTGCAGACCACCTCGATCATTGCGGTGATAGGTGCTGCGGGTCTGGCAATCGGCCTGGCTTTGCAAGGCACGCTTTCCAACATTGCGGCCGGCGTGATGATTATTCTTTTCCGCCCGCTCAAGCTGGGTGATTTCGTGCAGGTCAATGATGTCATCGGCACCGTGAAAGAGATCACGTTGAACTACACTGAAATTGCCGATCTGGGGAACGTGCAAGTCGTTGTTCCCAATTCAGAGGTTTGGGGCAATACGATCAAGAACTATTCTGGCTACGATAAACGCCGTGCCGAATGGACCTTTGGCGTGGGCTACGGCGTCAACCTTGCCGATGCAGAGCGCGTGATCCGCGACACGATCATGGCCGATGACCGTTCGCTCAGCGATCCTGAACCGTTTATTCAGGTCAACAATCTGGGCAGCAGCAGCGTTGATTTCCTTGTCCGCGTCTGGTGCAAAAGCGCCGAATATTTCCAGTATCAGGCCGATATGAAGCGCAAGGTCAAAGAAGCGCTGGATGCCGCTGATATCAACATCCCCTTCCCCACACGCACGTTGGTTCACGACACGCCCGCGCTGTCGCTGGTGACGAAAACTGACGGCGCGGAGGATGATAAGGTTGTTGCTGCCGAGTGAGTTTTCGGGCGGGCCACCCTTATCAGGGCCCGCAACACATCCTGTTGCCAGCGGAAATCCGCGCGTCCGCGATTTGGCTGCAACCATTGCGCAAGGCGCCACGTTGAACCGCATGAAACACCGCACACCCTCTTTCATGCCGACCCGGAATGTTATCAAAACCGGCGGGCGCGCAACCAGCCTCATGAGTGAGGATTAAGCCATGGCCGCCACGGAACCCATCGCCAAGATTGTCGACACCCTTGAGGAGGCAACACAAAGCGATGAGATATGCTTGGGCGACGTTCTTGATGAATTCGGCACCGCTGCATTTTCATCGACCCTGCTTGCCGTGGCGCTGCTTTTGGTTTCACCACTAAGTGGAGTTCCACTTTTTTCATCGGCCAGCGGCGTCGCAATTTTTCTGATCGCAGGGCAAGGCGCGGTAGGGCGCAGATCAATCTGGTTGCCGACAAAACTGGTCTGTCTCAACATGACCTCAAAAAGAGCAGAGCGCGCGATTTCGCATGCCAGATCTGTGGCTGCCTGGCTCGACCGGCATTCGACACGGCGCCTGACGCCCCTCGTCTCACCGCCCATGTCGCGGCTGCTTTACGCGATCTGCGCAGGGGCCGGATTGCTTTTGCCGCTGATGGAGATTGTCCCGATGACATCCAGCCTGGTGGGCCTGTCCGTCAGTTTGATTGCAACAGCCCTGCTGGCACGTGACGGGCTGATCGCAATCGCTGGGCTCACCGTGATGGTTCTGGCCGCATCGATCCCAATCGCAGCGTTCTCGGCCATCTTTGGAAGCTGATATGAAAAAGGCCACCGTTCCGAGGAACGATGGCCTTTTTGGCGATTTGAATGTGGCTGTTATCGCCCGCGCACGGCACGCGCGATCAGCGACACGGCAAACAGTACCAGGAAAATAACAAACAGAATCTGCGCGATCCCTGCGGAGGCAGAGGCAATTCCGCCAAAGCCGACAAGGCCCGCGATCAAAGCGATAATAAAGAATGTAGCAGCCCAATAAAGCATGATGTTTCTCCTTTTTCATAGCAGGCCAAGCGACCCAAGATGACAAAGGAACGCGCGGCCTGACAGGGAAGTTCCCGGAATTTTGTGGGGAACTTCCTGCAGGACCTGCGCGTTTAACAGCCAGACATCATCTTCTGAAAGGAGACTATTATGGCCCGTGCAGACGTTTCGAATGGCAAAGTAAAGACACCCACTGCAAATGATCTGGCCGACCAGATCGCGACGCTGAAAACCGATCTTGCCGATTTGACATCGCTGATCGGCGACATGGGCGCGGCACAAGGCGCGCAGGCAAAAGAAAAGATGCAAGCAAAGGTCGAAGCCGCACGCGATGCAGGCGCTGCGCATATCGATGACGCCAAGGTGCAGGCTCAAAAGCTGGGCGCCGAAGCCAACGATTTTATCACGCGTCAGCCCGCAACCGCGCTTGGTATCGCCGCGGGCATCGGCTTTCTTGTCGGTATGCTTGGCGCGCGGAAGTAAGATGTTTCACATGATCGGAAAAGCAGCTGCCCGGGTCGGTCGTCGTGCCGCCCTGGGCACTTTAGCATCTGTGCTGGTGACGGTGGGTATCGGCTTTTTCACCGCAGCGCTTTGGCTTTATCTTGTGACCGTCTTCGGGCCGATGCAGGCCGCGCTTATGATCGGTCTTGGATATTCCGGCGCGGGTTTGGTCTGTTTCGGGATCATGATGAGTTCGGGTGAACCTGATCCGATGCCAGAACCGCAAGAGATCGCCCAAGCCAGGCAAAGCGTGACAGCGCCGCCTTTGGTGGAGGCGTTTCTATACGGCCTTCAAGCCGGCAGCCACGCATCAAAAACACGCAGCAGTTAAAACAAAACGCCCCGCAATATGCGGGGCGTTCTGATGTTTGGGACGATGCCTGAATTAGTAATCAGCGCGACGATGGCTGTTCGCATCTTGCGCCAGGCTCGATTTCGGGGCGTTGTCATTCTCCATCCGGTCTTCCGTCTTTTTCTTCGACGTCAACGCAAAGATCAAAACGGCAACGAATGTCACCCCGACCAGGCCTGCTATGAAGATATCAATGCTCATATCAGTCTCCTTTGTTGGTCTCTTCACTGCCCCAACCAATCGTCTTTGGAAAAGTTCCGGAACTTTTGGGAAATGCGTCCGTTGGTCAATAGGAGGTACGAAATGCTTTTTTCTATCGGTGATTTGACCCGTTTTACAGCACACACAAAGGACGCGACTTTCCCCATCAAAGATGTCTTCTTTTCGCTCAGCGGTCGGACATTGTCCTTTCTCACGCTCGACACAGGGTCGTGGTTTGAAAGCGACAGTGCCATTGTGTCGGCCCGTCTTCTAACCAAGGTTTCGACCGATGACCGAACCGTCACTTTAGACACAGACGAAGCCCATATCCGCGCCGCGCCGCGTTGGAGCGAAAATGGATCCAGCGCGATGGATGCCCTGCCGCCCATCGTCATCGGGCCGTTCGGTAACACCATTTCGCCGGCGATGATGATTGCAATGGCTCGTGACGCGTCGCAGCAAACGACAGGTCAGGTCGCGCAAGCGCAACGCTGCGAGCAATTCTCGAGCATGGAAAACATGGATGTGTTCGGCAGTGACGGCGAGCTTGGCCGCTTGATTGATCTGCTGCTGTCGCCTGAGACGCGCGAGATCACGCATATGGTCATTGATAACGGCAAGGTCCTGGCCGGGCGCCAATTGATCGTGCCGATTGAGAAGTTGCGCCATCAGGCCGATCAGGAAACACATCTTGTGCTGGATCTCACATCCAGTGAGCTTGCAGAGGCGCCACAGCTTGAATACGCAGACCGGCTGAACCGAAATTGGATCGACGCGCTGCGCAATTATTACCAGCTGCCGGTCTAGGGATCCGCAAGGCGCGGCCTGATGCGGGCGTTTTCTTCTGCCTCGCTACCTGGCCGCGGCCTTTGCAATCTTGGGTTTGCGCTGCGGCGCACGGCTGGAGCCTGTGAACAACCGCATCAAAAGGCCCGGCTTTTGGCCCTTTTTGCCCGCGTCTTTCTCTGCACGCCGTTCGCGGCGCAGATACGTATGATACAACGCAGGCACACCGATCAGGGTCAGGATCGACGCAAAGCCCAGACCCGCCATGATCGACACTGCCATCGACGCAAAGAAAGCGTCGCTTAGCAGCGGGACCATACCTAGAATCGTCGTTGCCGCCGCCAGAACCACAGGGCGCAGGCGGCTCACCGATGCGGTGACGATGGCTTGTGATTGCGCCAGACCTTCTTCGGCTTTCTGGGCGTCGATCTCTTCTACCAGAACGATGGCGTTCTTGATGAGCATGCCCGACAGGCTGAGCAAACCCAAAAGCGCCGTAAAGCTGAACGGCAAGCCGGTAAACAGCAGACCAAGCCCCACACCCGTTACGGCCATCGGCACAACCGTCCAGATCACTGCCGTCTGACGCAATTTACCAAATAGCAAAATCGTAATCAGCAGCATGGTGCCAAAGGCCAGTGGCATCTGTCGGCCAAGGCTGGCTTGTGCGGTGCTGGCGCTTTCGAACTCGCCGCCCCACTCCATGCGGTAGCCTGCAGGCAGTGGCATCGCCTCGATCGCGCCGCGCACTTGGACAAACGCTTGTGGTGGCAGCACATCCGGGACGGTGAAAGCCTGCACGCTGATCGTTGGCGCCCGGTCGCGCCGCTGAATCAGCGAATTGCGCGCGACAACATCAAAACCGTCCACGACCTGACCCAGATTGGTAAAACTGCCAGTTGTGGTGGCATAGATGGGCTGGTCCAGCAGATAAGCGTCCCCGATCTGTTCTGCACGCGGGGTGCGGATGAACACCGGCACCTGGCGGTCCATCTCGCGCAAGGTTCCCACCCGCACGCCATCTGTTGCCAATGCGATGGCTTGCGAGACATCGGCGCGACGGATCCCAAGCGCTTGTGCGCGTTCGGTCGCAAAGATCGGCTGTGTGGTGAGCTGCGGTTCGCGCCAGTCGATCCGCTCTGTCACCAGCAGATCGGTCTCGCTCTCGAAGATAGCACGCGCTTGTTCGGCCAACCCTCGCAGCACATCTGGGTCGGGACCGGACAGGCGCACTTCGACATCGGCCCCGACAGGCGGGCCATAAATGATCTGCTGCACACGTGTTTCAGCCCAAGGCAACACCTGTGCTGCATGCGCGCTAAGATCGGTGCGCAAGGCCGGGATCATCGCATGGTCCTTCACCCGGATGATAATCTGACCATAAGAGGGTGAGGGATCTTCGGGCGTATAGGTCAACAGATAGCGGGTCATGCTGGCCCCCACCGTTGTTGTCACAGCCGTGACCGAAGGATGATCCAGCAACCAGTCTTCGATCACTGCCAGATCCTCGCTCGCCGTCTTGATCGCGGTGCCCTGCGCGGCATTATAATTGAAGTAGACCAAGGGCGTCGTAGCAGGCGGGAAAAACTGCTGTTTCACCATCCCCATCGCGCCGATGCCCGCCACCGTCGCGCCCACAAGCGCGATAATCACCAGCCACCGCACCCGCAGCGCGCCGCGCACGACCTTTGCGTAGCTGCGGAAAAACACGGTGTCATAGGGGTCTTTGGCATCCGCATCTGTCTGTGTTCGAAAAAGGTAGCTCGACAAAAGCGGCGTGACCGTTACGGCCAGCACCCATGACAGCATCAGCGAAATTGCAATTACCGCAAACAGCGTAAACAGAAATTCGCCCGAACTGTCCGGGCTCAGCCCGATGCCTGCAAAGGCCATGATCCCGATGATCGTCGCCCCAAGCAAAGGGATCTGCGTGCGCCTGGCAACGTCTGCCGCCGCCGCAATGGCCGTCTTGCCGCGACGCATCTGCACCTGCATGCCCTCGGCCACGACAATCGCATTGTCCACCAGCATCCCCATCGCAATGATAAGCGCACCAAGGCTGATCCGCTCGACCTTGATGTCGAATATGTTCATGAAAAAGAAGGTGAAGCTGACGGTCAAAAGCAGCGATCCCCCCACGACAATCGCCGCGCGCCACCCCATGAAAAGCGCAAGCACACCGATCACGACACCCACCGACATCGCGAGGTTCACCAGAAAATCCTGATTGGCCGTATCCACCACGCGGTGCTGTTCATAGACCGGTTCCAGCACAACGCCTGCTGGCAGCAGCGGTGTGATCTCGGCCAGCCGGTCTTCGACACGGGCCCCGACGGTTACGATGTTTTCAGACGTCAGACCGGCGACCCCGATGGTAAAGGCATCGCGCCCGTTGTGACGGATGATCTGACGCGGTGCATCCACGCGCGCCCGGTAAACCTCTGCGACGTCGGTCAGGTTCAGCACTTCGCCCTGAAACCCAAAGGTCAGTGCGCTGATTTCGCTGACGCTGTCGTCGGCGGATGGCGCCGAGATGCGGACATCGTTGCGCCCATTGTCTGCGGTGCCGGTCGCCACAACCTCATCTGCCGCCGAGACCGCACCGATGATGACATCGGGCGGCACACCCAGCGCGGTTAAAACCGCACTTGACGGCTCAACGAAGATGGCCTCTTCGGGCAGGCCCAGAACGTCGGCATTTGCAACGCCGTCCACGGTCAGCAATTCGCGGCGCAGGAACGTGGCGATGTCCCAGATCGTTGCGTCGTCATATCCGGGTGCGCTGACCGCATAAAGCAGCCCATAAACATCGCCAAATCCATCATTCACGACAGGCGGCAACGCCCCTGCAGGCAGATCGCCCACAGCATCCGCGACCCGGTCGCGCAGGTCATCCCAGACCTGTGGAAGTTCGGTGCCGTCATAAATGTCCTGGATCGTCACCTCGACGACCGACAGGCCGGGCGTGTTGCTGGAGGTGATGTAATCGACCTCGTCCATTTGCTGGACCTCGGCCTCAAGCACTTCTGACACTTCAATCGCAACCTCTGCCGCCGTGGCGCCCGGATAAGCCGTCACGATCAGTGCTGATTTCAGCGTAAAGACCGGGTCTTCAAGCTTGCCGACACTCAGGTACCCGGCAGCGCCGCCAAAAAGGCAAAACAGGATCAAAAGCCACGTATAAAGCGGATATCTGATGGACAGTTGCGCGATCTGCATGGATCAGGACCCCTCTTGCGTCAGTCGCGTAAACCGCTTGAGCAGGTCGCCATCGGCAATCAGATGCGCTCCAATCGCGACGATCTCAAGGCCGGGTTCAAGCCCGACACTTGTGAAATCCGTTCCATTGGCGGACTGAACCTCAACCGGAACATGGCGCGCGATCAGTGTATCGCCCTGCGGTATGACCGCGACCACGGTCTGGCGCCCGTCCGGTTGCGTGACAATCGCGGAAGCCGGCAAACCAACAGCAGCCGACGGCTGCTTGAGCGTCGCCATCACCGTCATGGTCCGTCCCGGCAACAAGCGCAGATCCTCCACAGGGGCCGCGGCCAGCGACACCGTATAGCTTTGGCCGATCCCGGTCGTTTCGGCGCGAAACTCCCGAAAGGCGAGCGGGATATCCGCATCGCGTCCAACATATCGGCCCTTGAACGTCACATCCGCAGGATCGCCGATCTGCGTCAAAAGACGCTCGGGCAGGTCGAATTCAACGCGTGTCTCGGACATGTTATGAAGACGCAAGACGGGCGTGCCCGGCTCTATATTGGCAAAGGCCGTGCCAAGCCGATCCGCCACCAGAGCATCAAATGGCGCCGTGATCGTCGCATCCTCAAGCGCGTCACGGGCTTCGCGCAGCGCGACATCCGCAAGATCCCGCGCGGTTTCGGCGTTTTCGGCCTGCACCGCTGACGTGACATTTCGCTGCGCCAGCTTTTGCGCGCGCTCAAGATCGCGTTCGGCTTGGGCAAGGGTCAGCTTGGCCCGCTCTACCGCCCTTTCGAACGGCGCCAGATCAAGTTGCCCCAATACCTCGCCGCGGGCCACAAACGCGCCTTCGCGGGCCTCAAGGCGTATCAAAGAACCGCCCACCTCGAACGAGATATCAACGGTCTCAAGCGCGGCGACCTGGCCAAAAAACTGCCGGGTCAGGTTTTGCTCGGCAGAGGGAACGGTCATCGTCTGCACGAAAACGGGCTGCGCGTCCGTCACTGCGGTCTCGGCATCTTGGGCAAATGCGAAAAGCGGCGCGAGGATTGCAAAGACCACAATCAGGCTGGTTTGGGCTTGTGTCATGCGGCTACACTCCTATCTGAACTTAAGCCTTCCGGCGGTTAACCGACCGATCGGTAGGTAATTAGAGGATGCCATGGAAACGTCAATGCTTGACCCCGAGGAAAAGTCGAAAGCAGACAGTCGTGAACGGATCATCCACACGACAACAGGCCTGTTTTTGGAAAAAGGCTTTGCGGGCACATCCATGAGCACGATCGCCAAAGCCTGCGACATGACCAAAGCGAGCCTTTATTATCATTTCTCGGGCAAGGAAGACCTGTTCATTGCCTGCGTCACCCATGGCTACGCGACTGCGTTGAACGCCCTCACGGTGATCGTTGCCGACACCTCGCTCACCGCCGAACAGAAACTCCGCGCCGCCATCACAGCGCTTTACGAGACGACGATCACCTCGCCCGTTGGCCGCATGTCGCCTTTGATTGCCGAGGTCTCGCGTGCTTTTCCAAAGGTGGCATTGTCTTTTCACACAGAATATATCGAACCCCAGCGTGAGGCGCTTTGGCAGATCGTCGAGGATGGCGTCGCCAAAGGCGTCTTTGCACCGGTGGATCAGAACCAGTTCTTTCACATCGCTTTCGGCCCAATTGTCACTCTGTCCCTCTCACGAGAGATGTTTGCGACATTCGATGATCTCGACACATATTTCCCCGTCGACGCTTTGCGGGTTGGTCATACGGACGTCCTTTTGGGAATGCTTCGGCCGGGCACATAGCCCTGACAAAAGCTGCGCCTGACAGGGATAAAGCAACGGCCGTCACGCCAGCAGGTGACGCGGCGCATCAGCGGTCGGTTTGAAACCGGTGTGCATATCAATCAGATCAAGGCCAATGTCCTGCGTGAAGGCATGTCAGCCAGACCTATTGCTCAAGCTTCTGAAGGTCGGCGTCACTCGGATTGCATTCCTGCAGGGTTCCAGAGATGTAGAATTTTCCATCCGGTGAAGGATCAGTGCCGCCGTCGCATCCTGGCAATCCCGCGTCACCGTTTATGCCTCCATCTCCTCCGTCGCCACCGGTACCACCCAGGCCTCCGCTACCGCCATCACCGCCATCACAGTCGGAGCCGCTGGCACAGCTTCCTCCATCTCCCCCATCGCCGCCATTACCCGCAAATGCCATCCCTCCAGAATATCCAATGGAAGCAACCACCAATAGAAGCATGGAATATCTCATAGTATCGCTCCTTTGATTTCTGATCGTTCGGAGTTCACTTTCAGATCCGAGACTAGCAGATCCAGCGGCACCTGACCGGCCGGCAAGCGGTTATTGCAGGCAAACCGGCAAGTGTCCGCTTTATCCCCAAACCAGTTTTGCCATGGCACGTTGCCGCAAAAGCCGTGCCATTTGACAGCTCTTGCGCCACCTCAAGCCCGGCGCGATCACATCTCAGTCCTTTTGCTGCTTCATGTCTGAAACCGCAGACGCGCATCTCCGATCAGAAAGACCCTCATCGCAAGGCCGACGCAGTCCGGCAAAACTGTCCAAAGCACGCGGGCTTGAAGGAGCCTCAGGGAGACAACACATCAAGAGAGCCAGATAAATGTCCTATCCAGCCCTGTCACATGCACAACACGGAAATGGGCTGATGCTTATCCCACTCGATCAACTGATTTTGCTTGGATGGATCGCCGTCATCGGCGCAAGTCTTAACGTGATCGGAGACTGGTTGCTGTTGGCCTTCCCCCGATCAGGTCGGGATATGAAAATGACACTCATTGCGAAAAAGTCGGCCTGGTCCGTCCGACTTGGCGCTTATCTGGGCATGCTCGCGATCCCGATGTGGCTCTGTGTCTTGTTCCCCGTGGCTTACCTGTTGCGTGACGCGCCCGTACTGTGGTCAGCGACAGCGTTGATTGCACTCACATTTTCCATTTGTTTTTCGCTCGTCTACCACGTCAGCTATGTCTTTTATGACATTGCTTATCGTCACTTCACCGACAGCGTCGATGCCGTGACCACAGAAAAAGAGCGCATGCAGCTCATTATGAAACCTGTTGGCGTGACGATGGGGATCGCCATTCTGATCGCGGGTCTTTTGGCAAATGCGCCTCCGCTCTGGCTGGTTGCAAACCCATTGCTCTTGGCGGTGCTCTTGCCCTTGGCGTCACGCTATGTGCCTGCTCCACTGGGCGGCTATGCACTGACGGGTGCAGGAAGCTTTGCTTTCGGGATTTTTGCTTTGGTCACGATGCTCAGCGTCAACTGATTTTATGCGCGGGCGGCCCGAAACACGAAAATCCATGTCGCCCCGCAAAACCAAACATCTCACACGTGCCAACAGATATCGGCCCAAAAGCGGCTACCGTGTCTTGATCTCTATCGAGAACGTGCGCCGAGCGCCGGGCGGGGGCGGTGAAAAGGGGGCAGCGCGGCGGATCACGGTCAGGGCCGCCTCATCGACCCGCGCGTCCCCCGAACTGCGGGCAATTCCGACCGCGCTCAAACCGCCGCCGCCGCCGATTGAAAAGCGCACCGTCGCGCTGCCGCGCGCACCCACGCGGGGTTTGGACACGCGAGAAATCTTGCGCATCACAAGCCCCGGATAATTGCTCGCAGCCGCATTGCCCTGCGCCCGCGCCTGCCGGGTGCCCGCCCCTTGCGAGGAAGATGTGGCATCGGCCTGACCGGTGGCTGAGCCTTGCCGGGCGTTCTGCTGAGCGTTGCCACGCGGCGCAGGCTGCGTGGGTTCGGGCCGGCGCGCTTCGCGCTGCGGTTCTGGCTGGGGCTCGGGTTGTTGGCGCGCTTGCTCGACATTGCGGGCCTCGACCGCGCGGTCGCGCACCACCGGACGTTTGGAACGCGAAACCGCAGCCGTTTCAGGCGTTTGCGCGGCGATGGTAGGGGCGGGTTGCGGGGCGACCCGCTCAACCGCAACGGCGTCCGGCACCACCGGCGCTTGCGGCAAAGCCGCGATTACGGCGTCAGGCGGCGGGGTCGTGGGCGTGGGCATCACAGGCGGCGTCGCTGTGACGGCAGGCGTCATCGGCGCGGCCTCGACCGGGGGCGGCGCGACCTCGGTCGGGGGTTGCGCTTCGGTGATGTCGGGCGGCTCGACCGCCTGCAAAGTGCCTGCGGCCATATCGGCAAAACTGTTGCCAAGAACCGAAACCGTCGCACCAGCACCGCCCTCAATCTTGACCGTTTCCTGCTCTGCAAAGCGGACAGCAAATGCAGCATGGGCGCTGATCGCAAGAGCCACCGCCAGCACTTTCATCATGTTCGAGCTTTGGATCATTGCAGCGCCCTTTCGGTCACGATCAGCACCTTCGATCCGGTCTGCGCCTGCAGGTTGCGCGCCAGCATGACCAAGTCGGCCGCATCCAGCGCGCGGTCCGGGATCAACCGGATGGGCACCTCCGGATCAGGCTCGTGCTGCGCCAGATACGCCGTGACCGTTGCAATATCCTGACCGCCATACATCAGCCGTCCGTCACTATGCACGATCAGGGCATCGGGCGGGGCCGCCCCCTCAAGATCGGCGGTGTCGACCAGTGTCAGATCGCGGTCAAGCGGCGGGGCCAGCGTGCCTGCGATCATGAAAAAGATCAGCATCAGAAAGACGATGTTAATCAGCGCAATGGTCGGCTCTCCACGGGATCGGCGCGGGCGGCGAAGCAAGCTCATCACGCCCCTCCCAGCACGGTTGCATTCAGCCCTTGAATGTCGCGCAATACGACCAGAAGATCAGTGAGACGTTGGGCCGATACCCCGTCTTTGAGGCTTATCAACAAGGCGACCGGCGCTTGCGGGTCGGCCTGTTCGGACAGCACCGTCTCGAGCGTGGCAATGTCATGTTCGGTGCCATTCACGCGCAGGATATCACTGGCCAGTTCCAGAAAGATCGGCGGCGTTTCAGACGGGGCCGCGGCAACAGAGACCGCCGCACTCAGCTCAACCTCGGCGAACTTCGAAAAGGTCGAACTGAGCATGAAAAAAAGCAGCAACAGAAAGATGACATCAATCAGCGATGTCATCGACAATCTGCGGCGGCGGCGGGCTTTACGCATTTTGCGGCATCGTCGCGTTCTGGGCGGCAGGTTCAGCGCCCCCACCCTGCCCTTGCGGTGCAAGAATGGTCAGCAAGATCTGCTCGGCTGTGATCCGCTCGGCTTCCATGCGGCTTTCAAACCACGACAGCACAAGTGCTGTGGGCATCGCCACCGCAAGCCCGACCGCCGTGGTCAGCAAGGCGACCCAGATGCCGCCCGCCAAAATCGACGGATCAACCTGCGATCCGGCGTCCTGCAAGGCCTGAAACGCTTCGATCATGCCCAGAACAGTGCCAAACAGACCCAAAAGCGGGGCCAGTTGCGCCACACTGTCGAGAAACCGCATCCCGCTTTCCAGCTTCGAGAACCGCACCTCGCATTCGGCGCGCAACCGGTCGGCGGGCACGTCGTCGGACGACATCGCCATCGCAAGGATTGGCGACAGGTAGCTGTTTGATTGCTTTTGCGCCGCATGCGCCTGCGCCGCGCGGCCCTGATCCCAATGGGACGCCGCCTCGAGCAGTTTTTTGTGCTGGCCCACACGGGCCGCCTGAAACTGCCAGAGCTTGTAAAGGATCACCGCCAGCGTCAGCACCGAAATGACCAGCAGGACCATGACCACCGCGCCCCCCAGATCCAGGATGCGCATCAGGAATTCTGTGATCTGGGTCATCCCATCACCTCGATATCGGTTCGGCTCGACAGGACCAGCCCGCTTTCGCAGGCATCGGGTTCAAGGCCCGGCGCGTCGCAGGTGTTCACGCCGTTTATCAGGACGCTGCCCACCGCATCGCAGGCCAGACCTGACACCATGAATTGGCGGATGCGCGGACGCGCGGGCGGGATTTGCCCGTAATCAAACAAGGTCAGCTGCGCGACCTGCCCGTCCGTGTCGAAAAGCACGGTTTCAAAAACCGCCTTTTCAATGGGCTGCGGATGACCGTTGATGACAAGAAAGCTCAGCAGGCAACTGCCCTCGCGCGTTTCAACCGCGTTCAGCTCGATCGAAAGCGCTTCGCCAAGCTCTGTGTCCTCGGCCAGCGCGCTGGTTGCCACGATGGCAGACAGCACGGCATAACCGAGCAATGAGAAGAATTTGCGCATGGAACCCCCGTCCAAATCTTTGAAAACGACGTGACCTGGCGGTGCGGCGTGCACCAAGCTGGGGGTTGGCGAGATTATTTCAGATGGTGTTTTGGCATGCAATGGCAGCAATAACTGACCGGCAAAGATCAGTGATCTGCCCTTAGGGAAACTGGTCCTGAACCAGCTGAAAAAGGCTGGATAATATCCGTGCACGAAACTCAAAAATTTTTATATTTTTCAATGACTTAAAATAGCGAAATACCGATCCTAACGGATCAGCCCCTAACCAGAACCGCACCGCATCCCACCAAGAGCTGTTACTGTGTCCGCTGCACCTGCGAACATACGCCGCGCCTGCAAAATGCGCAGTGTCCGCGACATGCCGGGTCAGTGATCGCCCGCGCAAAGATCATGATCGCTCAAAGAGGTCATGACATAGCAGTTTTTTGTCGTCCCGGTCCCGTTACAACCATCGGTGATCCGCGCCAATTCGCGCTCCAACGCGCTGAGTTGCGCAATCTTCAGCCGGACCTCGGTCAGCTGATCCAAGGCGATGGTCTGGGCCGATTGGCACGAGGTGTCGGGATGCTCTTGCAGCTGCAAAAGCCCGGTGATCGCCTCGATCGAAAAGCCCAGATCGCGGGCGTGTTTGATAAAGCGCAGCCGCGATAGACCGTCGGCATTATAGCGCCGCTGACCGCCTGCCGTGCGCTCGGCTTCGGGCAGCAATCCGCGGTCTTCGTAATAGCGGATCGTGGGCACTTTGACGCCGCTTTGCCGCGACAGGGCACCGATGGAATACATTTCGCAAAAACCCCCTTGAACCTCTAGCGACTAGAGCAATTACATAAGGTGGGACAACGCTTCACACAAGGTGTTCCCATGGCTGGCTGCTGTAATTCCAATGCAAAATTTGATGGCGTTTCCGCCGATTACAAGCGGCGGCTTTGGCTTGTCATCGCGATCAACGCGGTGATGTTCGTGGTCGAGATGACAGCGGGCCACATCGCCAAATCGCAAGCCTTGCAAGCCGATGCGCTTGATTTTCTGGGCGATGCGCTGACCTACGGGATCTCGCTTGCGGTGATCGGCGCCTCGCTGAAACTGCGCGCGACGGCGGCGCTGTTCAAAGGGGCGAGCCTGTTGCTGATGGGGCTTTGGGTCATGGGATCGACCGTGTACCGGGTGTTTTTTGTCGGCGTCCCCGAAGCCGAGATTATGGGCGTCATCGGGTTTCTGGCGCTGTTGGCAAACCTCGCCAGTGTGGCACTTTTGGTGCGCTACAAAGACGGCGACGCGAATGTGCGGTCGGTCTGGCTGTGCTCGCGCAATGACGCGATCGGCAATGTCGCGGTGATGTTTGCAGCGCTTGGTGTGTGGGGCACCGCAACCGGTTGGCCCGATCTGATTGTCGCCGCGATCATGGCGACGCTGTTCCTGTCATCGGCCTATCAGATCGTGAAACAGGCTTTGGCCGAATACCGCGAGGGTGAGGCAATCGGCCCCCTCCGGGCCTAACTTAGTGGGTGTGTCCGATATGCAGATGCGACACGCCCGACCAGATAATCACCAGACCGACACAGGCAATCAGCAACGCCGAAAGCCAGGGGGCTGCTTTCATGATCCGGTCAAACCGCGATGTCCGGCCCGAGATAAAGCGCAAGCCCAAAGCCGCGACAACGCCGACCGCAATCAGCGTCACCGCAAGACCCAGTGAAAAAGCGCCAACCAGCGTGACGCCCAGGGTTACCTGACCCAGATGCAGGCACAAGATGAAGACCGTGATCGCAGCAGGGCACGGGATCAGGCCCCCCGACAACCCAAAAAGCACCGCCTGCCCGGTGCCCACGCGCCCGGTTTTCAAGCGCGCCCGAATCTCGGCGGCATGCGCGCGGGCATGAGGGTCAAGCCCATCATCCGCATCCAAGGCAAGCGCATGCCCGTGGTCGTGGTCGTGGTCATGCCCGTGATCGTGGTCATGATTGTGGCTGTGCCCGTGGTCATGATCGTGGTCGTGGCTATGCTCATGATCGTGGCTATGGTCGTGATCGTGCGAATGCCCGTGCCCATGACCGTGACCGTGACCGTGACCATGCCCCGACGCTTTCGCCGGAAAGCTCCGCCATAACATCCATGCGGCAATCCCCAGCACCAGAATGCCCGACAGGATCATGAAATAGGGCTCAAGCTCTTCGCCGATCAGCTCGTTTCCCCAACTCAGCGCGGCCCAGGCCAGCAGCCAGACGATGATCGAATGACTGAACGCAGCCGACGCGCCCAGCAAAACCGCCTGTTTCACCGTGCCTTGAATGGCGACGATATAAGCCGCCATCATCGTCTTTGAATGGCCCGGCTCAAGCCCGTGCAGCGCACCCAGGGCCAGCGCGAATGTGAACAGCAGCAGCGGGTTCGCGCTGCCAGCTTCGATCATGTCGGTCAGGCTCATCTTTGCATCCTCACAAGTAGCGGGTGATGTCGCGCAGCTCGGCAATCAGCGCGGCGTGGGCTTCGGGATCGGGGTTCGGCGCGCTGAGGCAATGATCGATATGATCCTGGATCAAAACCTTCTTGGCGGCGGAAACAGCGCGCTCGACCGCGTGCAGCTGCTGGGCCAGATCCAGACAGGGGCGCCCGTCTTCAATCATGGTGATGACCTTGCGCAGATGGCCTTCGGTGCGCTTCAGACGGTTCGTGATATCGGCGTGACTGGCATGTTCCATAGGCGCTTTATATCCCCCCCGGGGGGATAGGAAAAGCCCGCAAAACGGGCTTGAGCATTCCGCGACCAATTGCCCTTGCTCTGGTCAACGCCCTTGCCTGGCGCCCCTGCACCGCGCCATTGTGTACGTGGATGCCAGCCTTCCATGTGCGAGCCCCAGAGTAAGATCACATTCCCGATCCGGACTTTGAGGCAGAGATGACAGCGCATTCACGATCCATGACCCCGTATAAAGACGCGATCCTTGACGCTGGTGCGCGCGCGCAGATCGAATTGCAGGACATCGTCAGCGAAAACATTTCCTGCAAAACCAGCCAGACCAATCAGCCCAACAATGATGCAAAGCGCGAAAGCTTTGCCGAAGGGCGCTATATGTGCACGACAATCCGCCCCGGTTTGCAGTTCATCGACTGTGATCTGCGCATGTTGCGGTCGTTCGACATCACGGCGGTCTGGCCGAAATGCATCTCATTAAGCTGTATGATCGACGGGCAAGCCGCCAGCACGATCAACCGCCAATTCATGGCCCATCCTGAAAATGGCGTGCCTCATGTCATGGCGCTGGGTCAAGAGACCGAGGTCATGGCCCATGAAAACCGCAGTTCCAGCCTGCGGATGTCGGGCCTGATGATCGGCGGAGATTTCTTTGACCAGATCGAAGGGGAGCTGGCCGATGATCTGCGCCCACTGCGCAGGTTCCTGAACCCCGGCTTTCAGAATATGACGCTGCATTCGGCAAAAGTGCTGCGCCAGCTGATGCTGCAATTTCAGAATGCGCCTTATGCCGGCGCACTTGGGGCGCTTTATCGCGAAAGCATCGGGACGGCAGCTTTGATGGAGTTTGCGGCGACCTTTGCAGAGCCCAAACCGCTGCCCGCCGTCAAACGCTATAGCCTGCAAGACATCGCCCATGACGCCAAATCCCTGATCGAGGCAGACCCGCTGGCGGTGCAGTCAGTCTCTGTGCTGGCCCGCCAGCTTGGCACCAACACAACCACCTTGCGGCGCAGTTTCAAGGAAACCTTTGGCGAACGTCTGTTCACCCATGTGCGCGCCCGCCGTCTGGAGCATGCCCGCACGATGATCCGCGATGGCCAGCGCCAGATCACCGAAGTGGCCTATGAGTGTGGCTATAGTGATCCGGCGAATTTCACCCATGCGTACCGGCGTCATTTCGGCTGCACGCCGCGCGCCGATCAGCACTGATTACGGGGCGGAAAGGCGCCCGTACAGCAGCATGGGCGACAGGTTGCGCAGGATCGGTGTCTTGCCGATCATATAGATCAAACGCCCCCGCGCCGGAGCGATATCGCCATAATTCTTCGCCTCAAGTCTCGACAGACCCGGCACGCTGGCCTGAAACTGGCCAATCTCGCGCCGCGCCAATCCGAACGGCATCGGCGGAGTGACATAGCCTTTGTCGATCTCCCAGCGTTTCAGCGACCGACGCGACAGCATATGCGGGATCGTGTCGAAAAAGACCTCTCCGGGTAGATCGGTGCAGACGGCGGCCAGCCGTGTCAGCAAGGCGCGCACATCATCCGGTTCGAAATACATCAGCAGACCAGCGGCGGTGACAAAAAGCCCGCGCGATGCATCGACATGATCCATCATCGCCGGGTCCAATGCCGACAGGGGCACGTTGGTCGCACGCGGATGTTCGGGCAAAAGCTGCGCGCGCAATGCGATGCTTTCGGGCAGATCAACGCTCAGCCAGCGCAACGTGCCGTTATCGACACGCCAGAATTGCGTCTCGACCCCCTCCCCCAGCGCAAGGATCTGCGCTTCGGGATGTTGCGCAATATAGGCGCGGATCAGATCATCACTGTATTTCGAGCGCACGGCATGCCAGTGGCTGACCGGCCCAAACCGCGCAAAATCATAATCAATGCGGTTCAGCAGATCGACCGCCATCGGATCATCAAAGAAATCACGGTCCAGCACCGACATCCCCGCCCGCGACCGCAGCGGCCACAACAGCGTCTCGGGCACCCCGTCCAGCGCAGGCGTGATCCGCGCCGGCGGTCCAATGGGAGCAGTTGCACGATCAGCAGACATCGGTTCACCCTTTGCCAAAGTCCGGATATGGGGCCTGGCCCGCCATCTTACCAGCCAGCCAGACCCGCCTTGCTTAGAACTTCATCGAATAGCCGATACCGATGGTTCGGCCCCGACCTTCGGTCACGCCATAGGCAGGCGTGTTGGTTCCGGCGGCGACACCAAAGGGTTGCCGGGTGATGAAGTAATCCTCATCCAGCAAGTTCTCCCCAAAGACATAAAGCTCCGAATTGCCCCAATCAAAACCCAACCGGGCCGACACAAGATGCGTATCCTCCAGCTTGCCTTCATTGGCAGCATCAAAGTACCGCTCCCCCTGGAAGTTATAGCCCAGACGCGCCGACACCCGTT
>ERZ1740060.205-NODE-205-length-45322-cov-8.483929_pt1 | contig 45322 bp, 42 predicted proteins | sample MGYA00581743_ERZ1740060 | MGnify/ENA primary metagenome ERZ1740060 (study PRJEB43018, sample SAMN04849235) | marine metagenome | isolation source: floating plastic debris | place: Pacific Ocean | collected 2008-08-27 | study: EMG produced TPA metagenomics assembly... | reverse complement strand
GGAAGCCTTTTCTCGAAATGAGTGCTGATTGATACTTTCCAAATATCCTCTAAGCAATACCTTCGCCAGAATGAAAAGAAGGCTTCCGTCATAGCGTCGTAACCCAATAACGACCGGAGTGTACAGCGTTTCTTCACCATGGTGATTCTGTGGGTGAGCTTATTTGAGTTATTTGCGGACTCTCACCGGTTGATTATGCAGTGTCGAGAGATAAATGTCAGAAAATAAAGCATCTCTATCGAAATCGCTCAAAGTTTCTAAAGCCGTAACCCGAATCCCTAATCAACTTCAACCACTGATTAAGGCTTTCAACGACGCTACGAGTGGTTTGATGCTCAAAATATTGAGCAGCCGTAATCTGTAGGTTTCGCTCAGCTTGATAGGGGATGGGATTCTGTGGCCTGACGTCAGGGAACTGGTATGAAGCCTCATGAAAGGCTAAAACCTGGACCGAAATTTGCTGATATAGTCGCTCAAAGTGGCCTTTTCTTGCCTCAGGGATGACTTGGGCAGAGCAGTTCCCTTCCTAGAGCGTCCTGATAAACTAAAAGTCCAAATACTACTGCCTAACCCAGGCCGCCAATCACTTCACCTATGCAGCCGACCGATCCCGATAAGTTCACAACCAAAGCCTGGGACGCCATTGTTGAAGCCCAAACCGTGGCCCGCCGCTTCAAACACCAATATATGGAAGTAGAGCACGTGATGATTGCTCTGCTAGAGCAAGAAGAAGGGCTCGGCCACAGTATTCTCACCAAGGCCAAGTTGGATTCAGCCCTGCTGTTAGAAGAGCTGGAAACCTTTGCAAAACGCCAGGCGCGGGTGCGGGCCGCCGCCGACAATAATTTGTACCTAGGCCAAAGTCTGGACCGCATGCTGGATCAGGCGGAATCCAGCCGTAAGGAACTGCTGGATAAGTTCGTTTCTGTCGAACATTTGCTGCTGGGCTTCTCTGCTGATGAGCGGATTGGGCGGCGCTTGCTGCGGGGCTTTGAGGTAGAAACCCAGCAACTGATGAGCGCGGTCAAAGGTATTCGGGGCGGGCAAACCGTTAAGGATCAAAACCCGGAGTCTCAGTACCAGGCCCTAGAAAAATTTGGCCGTGACCTCACCGAGCAGGCCCGTGAGGGGCGCTTAGATCCGGTGATTGGCCGCGATGATGAGATTCGGCGGGTAATTCAGGTGTTGTCTCGCCGCACCAAAAACAATCCGGTGCTGATTGGTGAACCGGGGGTGGGCAAGACGGCGATCGCCGAAGGGTTGGCCCAGCGCATCATCCATGGGGACGTGCCCGAGTCATTGAAAAATCGCCAGTTGATTTCCCTGGATATCGGCGCGCTGATTGCCGGGGCCAAGTATCGCGGCGAATTTGAGGACCGTTTGAGATCGGTGCTGCGGGAGGTGACCGAATCGGGCGGTCAGATCGTCCTCTTTATTGACGAGTTGCATACCGTCGTGGGAGCTGGGGCCGGTCAAGGCACCATGGATGCAGGCAACCTGTTGAAGCCGATGTTGGCCAGGGGCGAGCTGCGCTGTATTGGCGCTTCCACCGTGGATGAATACCGCAAGAATATTGAGAAAGATCCCGCCCTAGAGCGGCGGTTTCAGCAGATCTATGTGGGCCAGCCCAACGTGGACGATGCGATCTCGATCCTGCGAGGGCTGAAGGAACGCTACGAGGTCCACCACGAGGTCAAGATTGCCGACTCGGCCCTGGTGGCAGCGGTGGTGCTGTCCGATCGCTACATCAGCGAACGCTTCTTGCCCGACAAAGCGATCGACCTGATGGATGAGGCCGCCGCAAAGCTCAAGATGGAGATCACCTCCAAACCCGAGGAGCTAGAAACCATCGATCGCCGCCTCATGCAGCTACAGATGGAGAAGCTCTCTCTGGAAAGCGAAGACAGCTCTTCGGGGGCCGCTTACCGCACCGCCCAAGAGCGCCTCTCTCGCATTAACGAAGAAATTGACGAACTTTCTGCCCGTCAGTCAGAATTTAGCGGCCAGTGGCAGAGCGAAAAGCAAATCCTGGAAGCGATCAATGCCCTAATCGCCGACGAAGAAAAGATCCGGGTGCAGATTGACCAGGCAGAGCGGGCCTACGATCTGAATACGGCAGCTCAACTCAAATACGGCAAGCTGGAGGCGCTGCAGCGCGATCGTGAAGCCCAAGAAGCCCAGCTGCTCGAAATTCAGGCCAAAGGGGAAACCCTACTGCGGGAACAGGTGGCAGAAGCGGACATCGCCGAGATTGTGGCCAAATGGACCGGCATTCCGGTCAACCGGCTGATGGAGTCAGAGCGCCAGAAGCTGCTCAAGCTAGAAGGGCATTTGCATGATCGGGTGATTGGCCAAGACGAAGCCGTCTCCGCCGTGGCCGCGGCCATTCGCCGTGCCCGAGCCGGCATGAACGACCCCGGTCGCCCCTTGGGTTCTTTCTTATTTATGGGACCCACGGGGGTGGGTAAAACCGAGCTGGCGCGGGCGTTGTCAGAATTCCTCTTTGACACCGAGGAGTCGTTGATTCGCATCGACATGTCTGAGTACATGGAGAAGCATTCCGTAGCTCGCCTGGTGGGAGCCCCTCCCGGATACGTGGGCTATGAAGAAGGGGGCCAGCTTTCAGAAGCGGTGCGCCGCCATCCCTATTCCGTGGTGCTGTTGGACGAGGTGGAAAAAGCCCACCCGGATGTGTTCAATATCCTGCTCCAGGTGCTGGACGATGGCCGCATCACCGACTCTCAGGGCCATGCGGTGGACTTCCGCAACACCATTGTGGTGATGACCAGCAACATCGGCAGCGAGCACATTTTGGATGTGGCGGGGGACGACAGCCGCTATGAGGAAATGCGCAAGCGAGTGCTCAAGGCCCTCAGCGGTCACTTCCGCCCTGAATTCCTGAACCGGGTGGATGATCTGATCCTGTTCCACTCCCTCACTCAGAAGGAGCTGGGTCAAATTGTCACCATTCAACTGGGCCGCATTAAGAAACGTCTGGCCGATCAAAAGCTCTCTATTGCCTTGTCTGAGAAGGCGATCGAACACATTGCCCAAGTGGGCTACGACCCTGTGTATGGGGCACGTCCCTTGAAGCGGGCTATTCAGAAGGAGTTAGAAAACCCGATCGCCACCAAGATCCTCGAAGCCACCCTAGAGCCGGGCAGCACCCTCAAGGTCGGGGTCAAGGGTGGCGGTCTCACCTTCCAAACTATTGCCCCTGAGGTCGTATCGGCTAAGGAGACAGACGCTACTGAGGACGCCGATGCTGCCGAGGATGCAGAAATCGAGGAAGAGACCCTGCCCGTTACTGATGACACCTCAGAGTCTCTAGAGCCGGTGGCTTAGAATCCAATCAGAGCCATCTCCTTCAGCGAGGCCGTGTGCCATGCCTAGAGCCGCTATTATTCAGCCCGATCAAGCCTATAACTTCGCTGATTATTTCAGGCTCAATTTCGCCCCCCAGGACATCCTGGCTTACTTCGATGTCTCGCTAAAGCGCTGTGCCCTAGACTTGCCCCGCTATAGCGGTTCTCTTGATCGCTTAGCGGATCTGAAAGCTCGTTTAGAAGAGAGCCTGCCCCGTCTCAGCTTGACCAGTGAGATGGCCCGACGGGAGTTTTTGATTGCCCCGGTCTTAACCGATGTTCTGCACTATACCCAGGCCACTCTGAATGTGGAATATCCTGTCGCTGTCAATCACCAGCTGAAAGGATCTCTGGATTACTTGCTGCAAAACCAGCAGGCGTTTTTAGTGATCGAGGCTAAAAATGAAGATTTAGAACGGGGGTTTGTACAACTGGCGATTGAGTTAATTGCGCTCGACCAATGGATGGAGTCTGATCAAGTTCTGTTGCCAGGAGCGATTTCGACCGGCAATATCTGGCAATTTGGTTTGTTCGATCGCCAATCGCGTCAAATCACCCAAGACCTAAATCTATATCGGGTTCCGGCAGATTTAGAAGATCTCTTGCGGATTCTAGTGAAAAGCCTCACCCCTTGAACCCACTATCTATGAAGCATCCTGTAACTGTGTCTGGCTTCGGTGGCACTTCTGCCGAGCTGGCTGAGCAAATAGGCAACTTACAGTACGATACCCTGGCTGAATTACTCGACTTACTGGCCCAGAAGGTGGCTAAGGATGCTGATAAGGATCAGGGCAGAGGCAGAGTTAAGCTCGCTCAAGAATTGTCCAATTGTTCAAACCATTTAGCTGTGGCCGCCCATCATATCTCCAAGGCATGGCAGATTTGTGAGCCTTACGTGGAACCGTAGCGTGTCGCTAAATCATATTCCTAGCTGGGTCAGCGTCGGGCAATTCCTTTTGAAAGCGATCGCAGTTTTGACTGCCATCATCTCCATCGGCAGCCGCCTGGGCCGCTGGCACTGGGCCTTTGATTGGTTCACGTTGATTTGCGATCGCACTTTTGGGCTGGCATTACTGTTGGCGATTGCCTTTGCCCTATTGCGGTGGTGGCCCTGGTTGGCATTGGCCACGGTGCTACTTTTCTTGAATGGTGCGTTGCTGTGGGGCTATTTGCCCTTCAATTCAGGGGGTGCACCAGCAGTCGCTGCAGAAACGGCGGATCTGCGCCTCTACATCCACAACATCTACTATCAGAACCCCACGTTGGCGGCAGTGGTGGCAGAGGTCAAAGCCTACGACCCCGATGTGATTTTCTTGATGGAATATTCTGAAGCTATCCAGGCCCAGATCGAATCACAGTTTACCGACTACCCCTATCGCTTGATTAAACCCAGTCGCTACACCATGGGCTTAGCCCTATTCAGTCGCCTCCCTCTGGAGGTTAGCCAAATTCATCAGTTTGAAGGTAACTGGATTCCTATTTTCGAAACTGTTATTGCCTTAGGGAAGCAATCGTTCACCTTGATTGGCGGTCATCCCTGGCCCCCAGCCCCCCGTTGGGCGCAACTCCATCGAGAACAAGTGGCGGCTATGGCCCAAGTCGCGGCTGGGGTCGAGGGGCCGTTGATCATCGCCGGAGATTTTAACGCCACCCCTTGGTCCTTTGCGCTACGAGATTTGATGTCCAAAGCCAAGGTGCGAGATGCTCGGCTCGGCTTTGGGCTCGCCAAAACCCGGCATCATTTTCCCTATCCCAGCTTGATGCTGGACCACGGGCTGGTTTCAGCGGAATGGCAGGTGGTCAACTATCAACAGGGTAATGCCAGGGGGTCTGATCATCAGCCGCTGATTCTGGATCTAAAACAGCGACCGATCACCCAAGGCAAAGCCTAAGCAAACGCTGCCGGCAATTCCCCTTTGAGGATCAATTTACACGGGGGTTTGCTGGGGTCAGCCATTGTGGCTTCCAATCGAGGGCGCAGCCATTCTGCCGCCTCTGCTGCTGAGCAAGACTGCCAGGTGCCGTTGGAGCCATGGGAGGCCCGTTTCTTCTCTAAGCCCGACTTCGTGACCCGCACTTCGAAATAGCATTCCGTCCAGGTCATCTCAACCGCAGTCAGTTCCGCCCCCACAGGCAGCTTTTCGATCAGTGCCAAAAGGGTGGTTGAGGCGTCCCCCTCACTGATGAACTGGATGATGGTGCGGTTGGCGCTAGATTTGCGGCTAAGTTCTTTTAGACCTGGAATCGTCATCGATGTCGCTTGCAATGTGTCAACGGCTGATCCATCAAGGGGCATTGTTTTTCCGGATAGCGTTTGCTTCCCCAGGGGCTCATTCGAGCTGCGGTGCCCTAAGGGCCAACCGGTTTAACGGTCTTTGCCCTTCATGTGTGGCCGCTTCGTCCCAACGCTCCGGCGTCACCCTGAGGCGATGGCCACCCTCTTGCTGGATATTCACCTCTGACCATGCCACCCAGTAAACCTCACTGCCATTGGGGTGCGGAGACTGACGCCATTTCTGGGTCAAGGTTTCCTCGGTGGCAGTGGCCCCTGGGAGCCAGCCTTTGACTTGCCCTGCCTTATACAGCTTGGGTGCGGTCAGGCCTGCGGTCAGGCCAAAGACCACCAAAAGCACTAGGACTCGGCGCAGCCAAAAGATTTTTTCGAGTAGGGTGAGACCCTTGGCCAAGGGTTTGGACGGGGGCATGGCTAGTGTTGGCTTCCTTCAGCAGCCTTATCAATAGCACCCTTCAACCCTGCCATCTCAGTTTACGGATGCCCCCTGGCACTGAGGTAAGCACTGCCCACCCGAAGGCGCACTGCCGAGCTGCTGCTGGAAATTGGGCCATTGGACATGGCCTTGATCTACTCAGCAGAGTTGTTTTTAAAGTTGGTCGGGCCAGTATAGCCAGAAGCTGCTGCTAGGGCTTCCAGGGGTTGTACACCCGAATAAAGTTGGCCATTAATTTCCCAAGTGGGATAGCTGGCCACGCCAACAGACTGGCAGGTGGCTGTTTGGGCATTCTGCCCTTCGGGATCGCATTCCACATAGGTGATTTTCGCAAAGGCTTCCTGCCCAAACAGAGTTTGCTGGGCATGGCAGTGGGGACACCACCAAGCGCCATATTTCTTAGCGCCGATGCTGGTCAGATGCTCAGCCAGCGCCACTTCCGCTTCACTAGAGGTGGTTTCAATAGGTGGGGGAACCTCACCCACAGAAGTCGCGTTGGGATCGGGAGGAAAAGAGCAGGCTGCTAGCACGGTGAGCGTAGCCGCAGCGGTCATCAGCGCCAGGAAGCGAAGGCGCTTAGCCAAAAATTGTCGGATGTTGAATCGGTTGAAAACAGTCATGCTAGATCGGCTCCAGGGTTTGGGCGAGGGTTTGCAAATCGGTTAAGGGCAACTCAGCGGCCAGGGCATAGAGATGATCCTGATCTCGCCAGAGAATTAAATTGACGTTGCGGTGCTTTAGGGTGACATAGGTCTCTGAAAACTGGGGAAACTGGTCGCCCTCCAGGTCAACGCGATAGACCGAAACGGTTTCATCGTTGGAGAGCTGATAGGTTAATCGCACCCCTTCGGCCTGACCAAATTGGCAGGGGCTACCCCCTAACAGTTGGGCTTGGGCCGCAGTTAAAGCAGGAAGCTGCTCTGAGCGGGGCAACTGGCTAGATAAAACCGTCAGATCAGTGGCGACAATGTCTACCGGCCCTTCTGAGCGGGTCAAAGAGCCAGAATGGTCTCTGACTAACTGCATCAGTCCCGACCACTGTTGATTGAGCAGGGGTTCGGCTGGGCTGACGGTGATCGCGGGTTCAGCTGTGGACCCATCTGTTAAGGCCAGTTCGACAAAGTGCTCTGCTGCCGTCAACTGGGCCTGGAGGGTAACAACTCGATACCCCAGCCAGAGGCTTGATCCACCCAGCACCAATGCCGTAGAAGCGGCTATGCGCATCAGCCAAGGCGATCGCCGCAGTCGATTTCGTTGGGGAGGTTTGATGGCTGGCTCTGGCTTGCGTTCAGCGGCTGCCGTCTTGAGCAACCGCGATCGCACCTCACCTGCCGGACGCTGGGGAGGTAGGCCATAGGGCAGCATTGCCAGGGTCTCTTGCAGGGCTGCTACGGTCTGAGCCAACTCGGGCTGGGTTTCCAGCAGTTGCTGAAAGTGGGCCATCTCTTCAGAACTGAGATCCCCAAGAACGTACCCAGCCGCTAAAGTTTGCAGTTCATCAGATAGGGCCATTAGGATTGCTCCTCACTGATTTGATCTTGGAGGTGCGATCGCAGCCGCAATAGTCCCCGTCTGGCCCAGCTTTTTACGGTGCCCAGGGGCACCCCCAACTGCTCGGCAATTTCGCTCTGGGACTGCCCTTGGTAGTAGCTGAGTTCCAGCACTTGGCGCTGCTGCTGGGTGAGGTGATTAAGGGCAGCGCGCACGAGGGTATGGCGCTCTTGTTGACTGGCGTGGTCCATGGGGCCGGGCTCCGGGACGTGGGGTTGGTTTTGCCACTGGTAGAGGTATTTGTGGCGGGTGGATTTTGCCCTGAGGCGGTCAATGGCCCGAGATCGGGTCAGCATACTCAGATAGCTGCTAAGGGCACCCCGGTTTGGGTTATAGGTGCGACGATTCATCAGGATCATGAATACATCTTGGGTCAGATCCTCAGCGCTAGTGACCTCTCCTAAACTGCGCAGGGCAATGGTGTAGACAAGGCCCGAATAGCGATCGTAAAGGGCGCTCATGGCGTCTAGATCGCCCTGCCACAAGCGTTTGACCAGGTGAGTGTCGGTGGTTGCTTGAGCCACTGGCGCACTGGGATAAGAAATGGGCATTGAGAGTGGAGCAGCGTCTGTGTAGGTATACGTCCATCTCCTCGAAATGGATGCAGAGATGCCTCTAATAATTTGGCATCCCTGCATGCTTCAGATAGAACATGACCAAAGTCACGGGTGCAACATGACTGCTTGACCAGGTGTTATCGTTTGCCGCTGCATAAATTGGAATAGTTTCAGTTCACAATTCATTCGGAGACATCGCGATGAAACGCTTCTGGGGAAAATCTAGGACGATGTCATCTTCTCTGGAGATGATCCAGGCTCAGAGGGTGGAGTACTTTTTGCAAGTGCTGAGTTGGGTGAGCGATCGCTTCGGTTTAAATCAGCCCCCGATTGTAAATTTGGACGATTTGCGATCGCTCGCCCCTGATAGCTTGGGCTACGCTTGGGCGGAACATCTCGACGCCAATGGTCTCCAACCCTTCGACCAGGGCATGCGCCGCCAACAACTCCATGACGGTCTGCATGTGCTGACGGGGTACGGGATCGATCCAATCGGTGAGGCGGAAGTCCAGGCCTTTCTACTGGGTGCCAAGTTTCGTCTCGTCCACATCCTTTTATTAGGGGGGACTGTGATGGGCATCAATCGTCGCCATCGGCACCAGCTTATTGTGCTGAGCCCTGGGGAGTTAAGGGCGCGTCTGAGGGCCGCCTATGATCGGGGGCGCAACTCGCTACTTGACCCAGACACCTGGCGACCGGAGATCCTATGGGAGCAGTCCCTAGCGGATGTTCAAGGGGCGTTTGGCCTTTAGAGTATTCGATCTAAAAAAGCATCCCGGCTTTCGCTCTGCCAAACGGGTGTTGTCGAGGCAGATGAATCAATCCTTGACGGATGTTTGGACAAGTCATTAGCTGGAACACTCTTAGCCAGATTCAGCATTAACTGCTCAACAGCGCTTCCACAAACTCGAAACTGGAAAAGGGGCGCAGGTCTTCAATCCCTTCCCCAGCGCCGATAAATCGAATCGGTAGACCCAACTGCTGCACCACCGCTAGGGCAACCCCCCCTCTGGCGGTGCCATCGAGCTTGGTCAACACCACCCCACTCAGGCTGGCTGCTTCGGCAAACACCTGGGCTTGGCGTAACCCGTTTTGCCCCAGGGTGGCATCGAGCACCAGCAGCGCCTCGATCTGAGCCTTGGGGGCTTTTTTATCGATGATGCGCCGTACCTTGGTCAGCTCATCCATCAAATTCTTCTTGTTTTGTAAGCGCCCGGCGGTATCCACCAACAGCAGCTCCGTACCTCGCGACTGGGCTGAAGTAATGGCGTCAAACACCACTGCGGCTGGGTCGGTATTATTGCCGGGGTTGGCGATCACATCCACGCCACTGCGGGCTCCCCAAGCTTTCACCTGCTCCACCGCCGCTGCCCGGAAGGTGTCTGCCGCCGCAATCAGGCAGTTGTAGCCCGACTTTTTAGCGATGTGGGTCAACTTACCAATGGTGGTGGTTTTACCGGCTCCATTCACCCCCACCATCAGCCACACATTTAAGGTGTCTTTATCAGGCACAAAGGTAAGGTTATGGGCCTCTCCCAGGGGGCGATCCAGCATGTCTCGCAGCAGGCTCTTGAGATAGGCGATCGCCTGTTCTGGGGGCAGGGTCTCTTCCTGCAGTCGCGCTTGCAGGGCAGAAATGATCGTGTCGGTGGCTTCCACGCCTACGTCAGCCTGCAGCAGCAGTGCCTCAATTTCCATCACCGCCTCATCGTTGAGCGGCCCCTGCCCGACGATGGCTTTGAGCTTATTGATCAGCCCCCGGCGGGTTTTGTCGAGGCCCTGACGGAGGCGATTCAGCCAAGTGATTTCTTCGAGGGAGATATCTTCAGCCAGACGCCCCTGCCCGGCCAGCACTTCTGCCGACCAGAGAAAGGCTTCGTCAAAGTCGATATCGGGTAGGACAGGAGCCGTCGTTTGGGTCGCACCGGGCTCCGGCTCCGGTTCTACGATGGCTGTCTCTTGCAGTTGCTCTAAGCGGGCTTGGCGCTCAGCACTGGCCTGCAGCCAAGCCGGTCCTGTGGCGGCGACGGGTTCGGCTTCGGGATTTGGCTCGATCGCGGCTGCAGGTTCAGTCTCCCCATCAGTGACCTCAGCGTTCACGCCTAATGATTCGACGGATGTCGTCTCAGGGGGTTCGGAAACTGGCGCTTCACCGGTCGCATCACCCTCGCCAGTTGCTTCGGTGCTTGCATCCTCGGTTTCGACTTCAGGCTCCGCCTCGGCCTCAACCTCGCTCTCCGACTTGGCCTCAGCCTGCTGCTGAATATTTTGATAGGCGGCCTTTGCCCAGGCGAGATAATCTTCTGGACTGGCTGGAGTCGCCGCGCTGGTATCGGCTTGGGTCTCAGCCGGTTTGCCCCCTTCTTCAGGAGAGGCTGGGGTATCGTGGCTGCGCTTAAACCAGTTGAACTCTGTCATGGACGTGCCAATCAGACGGGGTGAATTTCGTTCTCGACTTTAATACTAGGGCGCGCGCTCAATTTGACGACGGAAAACCGACTGGATGAACAAAACCGTGCCCGACCCAACTATACAGGGGCGCGTCATGCACTTAAGGCAGAAAACTAACTGAACAGGGCAGCGCCCGACCCAACCCTGCAGGAGCACGTCACCTCTCAGTGGTGAAACTTGGGTGCAGTCTGAGCTTGAAGTCCTTGGCAGGCAAACAATGTCGCTGTTTTCGAGGAACTATTAAGACTGGGTTAATTTAAGGTTTGGCTCGGCTTGTAGCTGGGGCGCTAATGGTTGATCAACTTCGATCGTCAGGATGGATTGCAATGACGGGGGCGGCGAATTGGGCGCGCCTGGCTGCGGTGGCCACCGTAGCCAAGTATCTTGGGGCGATGCTCCCTGAGGAGCGGTCTTCGACCATCGCTGCGTTAAAGCCCCCCCATCAGGACTCAGCCAAATTAAGGGTCGCCGGGGCAACAGAACGTGCGATGCGGCCTCTGTCGGCATGATCGCGGCTAACGCGGTTAGAATCTGATGTTTCTCTTCCAGCATGGGGGTGTTGGCCATCCACAGGGATACCGTAAGCTGCTTTTTCAGCGCATATAAGTAGAGGGTGGCGATCGCGCTTACCGCTTGTTCAAAGTCACGATCTGTCCAAACGGGTCGGGTATCTAGGGCCAGCAAGACCTGTTTGTCAGCGGTCAATTGCTCCAGTTCCCTTACCCTTAGCGCCCCGTGGCGGGCACTGCTGCGCCAATGAATCAGCCGCGTTGGATCGCCCCATCGGTAGGGACGGAGGGCGCGGGTTAGTCCTTCGGTAGCCTGTTCAGGGGTTTGATGGTGGTGCCAGCGGTGCCCCAAATTAGGCACCCCCTGATCAATTAAGGGGCAATGACTCAGAGAAAATACCTGGGGATAAACCGTTGCCTGGGCCGGGAGTCGCTGTTGGCGCTGGCACCAGAACAGACCCATGGGCGCACCGGTGCGCAGTGACAGCACCTGCCATTGATAAATCCCCCGTTGGGGTGTGGTTAACGCATAGGTCCAGCGATAGGTACGGTGGGGGGCAATTACGGCGATCGCCTGCTCTGGCACAGTGCCCAACCGAGCGGGCACTTGATCGCGTACCTGCAGTAACGGTTTGGGCTGGTTACCGTGATTTTCAAGGGTGATTTCAATCACCAACGGAGTGCCCGCACTAGTAGGCCGAATCGGGGCTCGGGTCGCGGTAATGCCCCTTAAATATCGAGGCGGTAGCCAAGCGGCTAGGAGTAGTAAGGCCAGCCCCAGACCACTGAGCACATAGAGCCAGCCGGACAGAGTATTGGTGGCCGCCCCAAAAAATACAATCGTCAACCCGATCAGCACCCCCCCGCCATAGGCTGGCACCACCCAGTGGTTTTCGAGCCACTGCATTAAACCGGTCAATTGGGTCATCGCCTCCCCCTTGTTGAGGCCAGCATAACGTTAATGCCGTGGGATAATGGGCCGTCCATTCTGGTAGTACCCGCCCATGACCGCTGCTCGTTTTACTGCTGATCAGCTGGCTGAGACCCTATCGCCAGTGCAGGATCTGCAGTTTGAACTGCCCGATCCAGAGGACGACAAGATTTCTGAGGGAGACTTTCGCCAGCGGATTGAGTTGGCCTGGCAAGTCTGCGATCGCTTTGACTTACAAACTGATATCTGGCGGGGGCGCATCTTACGAACGGTGCGCGATCGCGAAAAGCGAGGCGGCGACGGTCGCGGTACCGGCTTCATGAACTGGTTGCGCGATCGCGAAATCACCAAAAGCCAAGCCTACAGCCTGATTGAACTGGCCAATAGTGCCGATACCCTGATGGCAGACGGGATGTTGGAAGCCGAGGACGTGAATCAATTTAGTAAGCGGGCCTTTGTGGAAACGGCCCAATGCGCCCCAGAAGTCCAGCAGTTGATTAGTGATGCTGCCCATCGCGGTGAACAAATTACCCGCCGCGAGGTGCGCCAAGTGGCCGACGAATGGACCGCCATGTCCTCGGACTTGCTCCCCCCAGAGGTCAAAGAAAAAGCAGCTAACAACACCCTGCCGACCCGTTACCTCGCCCCCCTGGTGCGAGAAATGGAGAAATTACCCACCCCCCACCAGCAGACCCTCAAAACGGAGGTGGCCCTTAATCCTGATCTAGATACCCTCAAGCAAGTCACCGCTGAGGCGCGATATCTAGCCAAGTATTTAGAGGCAGCGGTGCAGGTGCAGGCCCTCAATACCGAAAACTTGGCCCTGGAAACTGCCTTAGAAGAGGCCCTGCGCATTGGCTGTCTCAATGCCACAGCCGACATGGTCCACCAAGCCGCCCAATTGGAACAGACGGTGGCCAAACTCTACAACACCTGGAATCGCCTCACGAAACTGGCTGAGCGAGTCTATGTCGACAGCGGGGCCAGCACCCCCAACTTGCGGCAGCTTTTAGACTATTTAGATCCCCTCACCAGCCAAACTTTAGAAGTTCAACTGGGGGATCCTGAAAGCCCCCTGTCCCATCAGGTCCGGCTCAGGATTTTGCCCGCCGATGGCTAATTTTCGGGTCAATTCCTAATCCCTGCCCTTTGACGGCACAATGGGGGCGAGGTGTGAGGATGATTTTTATGGCGACCCGATTCGATCGCTACGCCGATCAAATCCTAGAGCTGATTGATCGCTATCGAGATCGCGTCGATTACCTGGTCATTCGCCTAGAAGAGTCCGAAGGCACCGACATCTTGCTGCGGGGGGGCAAAGTCGAGACCCTCAGCGAAGGGCTTTCCCTCGGTGGGCAGGTGCGCGCCTGCCACCGGGGCGGTTGGGGATTTTCCAGCTTCAACCAGCTCCACAATATTGCTGAGCAAATCGAGGCCGCAATCACTGCAGCCCATTTAGTGGGCGACGACGAAACCTGTTTGGCCGAAATTGAGCCAGTTCAAACCACCTATCACTTTCCGCTCACCGGCAGCGATCCACGCTACGTCCCCCTGACCCGCAAAAAAGAACTCTGCAGCCACTACGCCGAAATTTTGAAAGGGGTTGATCCACGCATTGCCACCACCTCCGTACGCTACAACGATGTGACGCAGCATATTCTGCTGGCTACTTCTGAAGGGGTGCAGATCGACCAACGCTGGTCTGATATGGAAATGCGCCTCGCGGCCACCGCCCGCAATAGCAACACTGTGCAAACGGGGCGTGAGACCAGTGGTTCTCGCCGGGCTTTTGAAGACTTAGCAAACCTGGACGACAAGGTTTTGGGTGCGGCCCAGCGGGCCGTGGCGGCACTGGATCTCCCCCCCGTTAAAGGCAACGCCTACGATGTGGTGATGGATCCGATCTTGACAGGGCTGTTTGTCCACGAGGCTTTTGGTCACCTTTCCGAGGCCGATATGGCCTATGAAAACCCCGACATTTTAGAGGTAATGACCCTAGGCAGGCGGTTTGGTCCCCAGGGGCTGAACATTTTTGATGGGGCCGCGCCCGCTGGCCATCGCGGCAGCTATCAATATGATGACGAAGGCACCCCTGCCACCACGACCCAACTGATCCAAGACGGGGTGTTGGTGGGGCGGCTCCACTCCCGCGAAACCGCCGGTCGACTGGGGGAAGCACCAACCGGCAACGCCCGCTGTCTTAACTATCACTACCCGCCTTTAGTGCGCATGACCAATACCTGGATCGAGCGCGGCAAAACCCCTGTCGCTGATCTATTTGCCGATATTCAGACCGGCGTCTACGCCCGTAACTGGTTGGGGGGCATGACCAATGGTGAAATGTTTACCTTTACCGCTGGCGAAGCTTGGATGATTCGTAATGGCAAATTGGCTGAACCCGTTCGAGATGTGACCCTTTCAGGCAACGTGTTTCGCACCCTGGCGGATATCGAGGCGATCGGCGATGACTTTTACTGGGATGAATCAGGGGGCTGTGGCAAAGGCGGTCAAAACGGCCTACCCGTAGGCTGTGGTGGCCCCAGCCTACGGATTCGCAATGTGGTTGTGGGCGGCGATGCCTAATGGGGGTAAACCCCTATTGATCTGTCACTATTGAAGAATGGTGTACGTCGTAGCTTGAGTTAAACGCAGTGCGGCCCACGCAATAACCGAGGCCCTGGGTCTCTGTATCTCGACACCACGCTACCCACCTGAATATTAACCGTGCACTAGGGTTCAGCGTTTTCCGTACTTTCCACGTCTTCTAAGTCCGACTCTAAAGTTGGCTCTCCTTCAGGGGTGGGGCTGGCTTCAATCTCAGTCGTCGTCTCCCCGGATGCGGCCATTTGACGAATCTGGTCCTTATATTGATCTGGGGCCAGAGCCTCCGCTTGGGCAAAGAGAGAAACCGCTTCATCCGCGCGCTCCAGATCTCGCAAAACCAGGGCCTTAGCTAAAAGGGGGCGGAAGTCTTCCGGTGACTGGGCAATGGCCTCGTCATACAGATCCACTGCATCTTCAAATTGTTCCTGCTGAACATAGACCTCCCCTAGCAGTAAGCGCACCGAGACCACATCGATAGTGCCCGCCTGAAGGTCATTGGCCTGCACTGCGGTTTGCAACGTATCTTGCAACAGCCCGATCGCCGCCTGAGGTCGCTCCTCCGCCAACAGCAACTGCACCAGTCCCTGCAGTGCCGTCATTTCCCCTGGGCGATTCGTCAGCACATCCCGATAGGCTTCCGCTGCACCCTCTGAGTCTCCCAGGGCCTGCTTGGTTTGTCCCAGCAAAACCCGATACTCCGGTACATCTGGATTCAAATCAGAGAGCTTTGTTAGAGGCTCAACCACCCCTTCTAAGTCCCCGAGTTGGATGCGGGTTTCAACCAGGCCCAAAATCGCAGTCTGATTATCGGGTTCCCGCTCTAGGACAATTTCATAGCTCCTAGCCCGATCTTCTAGCTCAGTTGACGCCCCATTGGTTTGAGTGGTGCTGCTGGTGCTGGCCGCGTTATAGCGCGTTGATCGCCCAGAAAACAGCGGTAGTAACGACAGCGCTAAAAACGCTCCGATGGCAACGACCAAAACGCTGACCACTAACCAACGATTGCGCTTTCCGGCCATAGCCCTTTATCTCCCTATCGTCGTGCCCATTTTAGCGCTTTAGTGAAAGTCAACTCTGGGCAGACTAAGCCAGCGAGGTCTATCAGGTAGGTCCATCGATATCCAGCTTAAGTCCTTGAGCAGCCAGAACTGTGCGGATCAATCTGGGTAACCTGTGGAATAACTGAAGGACTCAGTCAATCAAGGTCCAGAACGCCTCCTGATTTCGGGATATGTCTTCTGGCCAGACACAATGCCCAAAACGTCTGCCGGCCTTAGGTTCGGGTGCTACCCTTAGGGCATGTCCCAAGCCCGTTGATTAATGGGTCAATCCGTTTGTTTTGCTTAGGAGGGGTGAGAACCTATGAATTCTGGGGAGCAGCATCCACCGGAGTCGTCTCCAGCGGCGACTCAGTTTAAATCACCCAAACGCCCATCCATGGAATTGAACGCCCCTCAACCGCGCCCCAAACCTAGAAGCCAAGCGGCTGCACCGGTCAATCAGGTTTCTAGTCCTTCTCCAGAACCTGTTTCTCAGTTTCAGCCCCCGCAACCGATCTCGCCCCCCAGTGAGCCTCGTCAATATCGCGCCATTGGGTTGGTTCGAGGCATATATAAGCCCCAAGAGGAGCAGTTCAATCGGGGAGATGTGATTACAGATAACGGTACTGAAATCGATTCAGTGCTCCTGGGTCGGGTCACGAGTCTGATCAAGAATTACATTAACTTGGACATTCCCCATCTCTGGGTGGTGTACCCGCGTACCCGCCAGGATGAGGAGACTCAGGCCCTAGATTTGCACTTGCAAATTGTGGGGGTATGGGAACCCGAAACCTTAGGACTACCGGGTGAAGATCCCCAAGCAAAATCCTCAGAAGAGGATGAGGCAGATGCCCCTCCCGACCCATCTGTGGAAGAAAGTGCGCTAGCCGAAGAAGAAAATGCGCCAGCCAAAGAAGAAAATGCGCTAGCCAAAGAAGAAAGTGCGCCAGCGGCAACAATTTCCAACGAGAATTACTTCTCGATTCGAGGCGAGATTCTGAGCTATGACGAAGATAGCCAGATGATGGTGGTTAAGATTCTCCAGACCAATAAGCAAGACACGAAAGGCATTAAGGCGTTTCGTCTGACCGTTATCGGTCAGTTGACGGGCAAAACCGTGGGCTATTTTTGGGAGCTGGATGTGGAGCGTCGGGACAAGCAACTCGTGATGATAGAGGGTCGCCCGATCGGGATTGTGCCTCCGAGAAAGAAGAAGAAGCGATCGCCCCATGGACGCCGTCCTCCCTCTGGCCCTCACCGCAGCCCTGGTGCGCCCAAAATTAATAAAGGCAAACCCCGTACTCGTCCCACTGCGCCGGTGAAATCTAATCCCTTGTAGCAGGCAGTCGCGGGACTGTTCATCAGAAAAGCCCTGGATCACTTAAATCCAGGGCTTTTCTTGGCAAATAGGACGTTGTTGTGACGGCAGTTCCAGATGAAACCGCCATCAGCAGAATCTTAAGCGCCCACTAAAGCTGGTTGACGTTCAGGTTGAGCCGTCACCTCACCCGAGGCGTCCACATCCAAGACGACCGAATCACCCTCTTGGATGGTCTGGGTCAGAATTGCTTCCGCCAAAGCATCTTCTACCAGGCGAGAAATGGCGCGACGCATGGGGCGAGCCCCATAGCGCTGGTCATAACCCTCCTCAATTAGGCGATCTTTAAACGCCTCAGTGATGGTTACGGTCATCTCGCGGGCAGCGAGTCGCTGATTGACCTGTTTCATCATGATTTCGGCCACTTCCATGACTTCGTCTCGCGTCAACTGACGGAAGACGATGATTTCGTCAAGACGGTTGAGCAGTTCTGGGCGGAAGTACTGCTTCATCTCTTCTTGAACCAGGCTGCGGATGTTGTTGTACTGCGTCGTGGCCGCATCAGTGGTGGCCATGTCGAACCCGAGACCGCCGCCCCCTTTCTCGATCACCCGAGAGCCAATATTCGAGGTCATCACAATCAGGGTGTTTTTAAAGCTGACGGTGCGGCCTTTGGCATCGGTGAGGCGACCGTCTTCTAAGAGTTGGAGCAACATATTGAAGACATCGGGGTGAGCCTTCTCAATTTCATCCATTAGGACAACGGTGTAAGGCTGGCGTCGCACCGCTTCCGTTAACTGTCCGCCTTCGTCATAGCCGACAAATCCTGGAGGGGAACCAATCAGCTTCGAGACCGTTTGGGGCTCCATAAATTCGGACATATCCAAGCGGATCATGGCTTCTTCATTGCCAAACAGGGCCAACGCCAGTGCTTTGGTCAGCTCGGTCTTACCGACGCCGGTGGGTCCAGAAAAGATCAGACTGGCAATGGGACGGTCAGGGCTGGCCAGATTCACGCGGGAGCGGCGAATGGCGCGGGCCACCGCAACAACGGCTTCGTGCTGACCAATGACGCGCTCATGGAGCGTATCTTCTAAATTGAGCAGTTGAGTGGCTTCTGATTCGGTCATCTGCATGACGGGAATACCGGTCCAAGCCGCGACAATTTCAGCAATTTCTGCCTCGCCGACCACGGGGCGAGTACCCGGCACCCAAGCCGCTGCTTCATCAGAATTCGGCTCGGTTTGGGACAGCAGTTTTTGTTGGCGATCTCGCAATTCCTGAGCTTCATCAAAGTCCTGCCGCTGTAGGGCCGCATCCAAATCAAGGTTGACCTGTCTCAGCTCTTGCTTGATTTCTTTGGAAGGGTACTTAACCCGATAGCGCAGCTTCACCCGTGACCCGGCCTCATCAATCAAATCGATGGCCTTATCAGGCAGGTGGCGATCGCTAATGTAGCGATCCGATAACCGCACTGCCGCTTCTAAGGAAGCATCGTCGAAAGCAATCTGGTGGAACTGCTCATAGCGGCTGCGCACCCCCTGCAAAATCTCAATGGTGTCCTCCACAGAGGGGGGCTCAACCATCACCGGCTGGAAACGGCGCTCTAGGGCCGCATCTCGCTCAATGTGCTTACGATACTCATCTAGCGTGGTTGCACCGATGCACTGCATTTCTCCACGGGCCAGGGCGGGCTTGAGCATATTGGCGGCATCCATGCCCCCCTCTAGGGAACCCGCACCGACGAGGGTGTGGACTTCGTCAATCACCAAAACGATGTTTTGATCAGCACGCACCTCGGCCAAAATTTGCGTTAAGCGCTCTTCAAAGTCACCCCTAAATCGGGTGCCAGCCAGCAACAAGCCCATATCCAAGCTGAGGACCCGCTTATCGAAAAGCTCCTCTGGCACATCTTGATTGACGATGCGCTGAGCTAACCCCTCGGCGATCGCGGTTTTGCCCACACCCGGTTCACCGACCAAAACAGGATTGTTCTTAGTGCGACGCCCCAGAATCTGAACGACGCGTTCAATCTCATTGCTGCGACCGACTACAGGATCTAAGCCGCCATCATTAGCCATGGCAGTCAAGTCAGTGCTGAACTCGGCCAATACACTCTTCTTAGACTTTTCATTTTTGCCACGGCGAGAGCCCCGCTCTTTACTAGCCCCAACGGAAGCAACCTCACCCAGCTCTTGAATAATGCGAGTGCGCAGTTGGGAAGGGGAGACCCCTAAATTCTCTAAAACCCGGTAGGCTACACTCTCGTTGCTCTGGGTCAGGCTAAGCAATAAATGTTCAGGCTCGATGTAAGCCGAATCAAGCTTACGGGCCTCTTGAAAGGCATTTTCAAAAATCTGTTTCACCTTCGGCGTGAAAGGTACTTCTGCAGGCGGATTACCACTGCCGCGCCCAATGATGGCCTCCACCTCTTCACGGGTGCTGTCTAGTTCGACCCCAAACCCTTTCAGAATGTTGGCGGCTTTACTGCGTCCCTGCTTCAAGATGCCAAGCAAGAGCTGCTCCGTGCCCACAAAGTTGTGCTGCATTTGGCGAGCCTCTTCCTGGGCCTTCATGATGACGGCGATCGCAGTGTTAGTGAAGTGCTCAAACATGGGACCCCCAGTGGTTTAAGTGTGCAAGGAAAAGAACACAGCCACTTGCAGAGATAAATCTCAAGCCCATGCACCGCAAGGTCGAGATCAAGTAACTACTCATCTGGCTCTGTAAAGAAACTGTACAAAGAACAACCTCGGATTGTCAGTGCGGAGAGCCGAATAACGCTTTACCAGCAAGCAATTTTTACTGTGCCAGCCTGAAAGGCCGTTTACATAATTTAACTCTATTTGTTGCGGTATATGCGATTTTGCCCAAAAACTCAACAGAATTTCATCTTCTTGACTCCAAGTGAAACGGTTGATTGCCGGACCCTTGGCGGGATCTACCGATGTAGGGTTGCAGCAAGCTAGCCGCTTTAGCGGGCGCTATGGCTGTAACTTGAATACCTTGTTAGTGCTGCAGTTTCAGTATTCCTTCGGCTATGGGTTTGCTGCCCGACTGCGAATTGATCTGGATTGTTCGGTTATTGTCCGGTAGAGGACTGCCTTCTCCAAGGGAGCAGTGATAAAATCGCTGACAATTTCGCACATCGTTAATTTTGGAATAGCTGGGAACCCAGCCGTGGCCAAATCATTCTTTGTCCATGGGTGGCTAGAACCCCTAGTTATCCCTGTGAGTGTGTTGGATAATGCCCACGTGGTGATTGAGGAGCAAGAATAACCATGACGTCTATCCGTCGTATTTCTTTGATGGCAGGAAGTGCTGCGATCGCGGCAGCTCTTACTGGAGTGGCCCCAGTTCAGGCTGAGGATGCAGCCACCATGTTGAGCGTAGCCGAACCCGTTGGGCTAGACGCGCTAGCCAACAGCGAAACCATCGATGTCGCTGACCTGGATCTGAGTGAGTCTGAGGAAAGCGAGTTTGTTGCCGTTCCGGTCGAAATCGTTGACGCTGAGAGCGCTGTTGAGGCCGCGCCTGTGGTCACCACCAGCGAAGCGCTGGTACTTGACGAGTCCGTTGCCACTGATGCCTCTACCCTGCTAGCAACCGACGTTGCTGACGAGACCTTATTGGCTCAAGGTCAAGAAGTGGCTCAGGTCACCCGTCCTCTATACCGGGGAGCCGCACCTTTTTACCTGGGGGTGGGCGGCAACATTGGTATTGCTGACTCCAATGAAAGTGCCACTGGGGACTTCGGCTTTGCCCTAATTAGTAAAGTCTCCCTTGGACCGCGCTTCTCACTGCGCCCCTCCTTGGTTATCAGCGAAGATAAGGTCTCTTTGCCAATTCCTTTGACTTATAACTTCGACCCGATTTCAGTTAGCGAGAATATTGCTATCTACCCGTTTGGGGGTGTCGGTGCGGATGTTTCCTTTGATGGCGAAACCGGCCTGCTAATTAATGGCGGCATTGATATTCCCATTTCCCGAGCTTTCACCCTCAATGCCCAGACCAACTGGCGCGTGACTGGTGACTTCGGCCTCGGCGTGATTTTGGGTGTGGGTTATAACTTCCCCTTCTTCTTTGAATAGGGGGAACTGCTGGGTTAACGCTCTAACCTGAGAAGGCAGGCACGCTACGGGTGCCTTCGATCGAAGACCGGTAGCGTGCTGAGGAATCGTTATCCCAAGTAAGGCCAAATGCAAGGGGGCGCTAGTATTAGCGCCCCCTTGCCGTAACTATGGTTTGACTTTATTCGATGCCGACATCGGCCAGGGTCCGCATCAGCATAGACTTCTGCCGCTGCTGACTGCGCTGGCGATCATGCTGAATCTTTAGGCGAGAAACCTGCCCTAAAGCAGAGGTTTGGATGTTGGTGTTACTCATTTTCATGGGGGTCGCTTCCTCAATAATGGACAGAACTTAAGCGGTATTGAGGTACGTTCCTTCGGGAATTTGGGCTCAATCGCTGAACCCTTCCCTACTTCCGTCTCTAGCGCTAGTGAATCAAGAAGCTAGAGATGAACGAATTAATTCTGTAGCTATTGTTACTAAATTAGGCCTAAATGTCAAGGTTTCTAGTTATTTTTGCATTACTCAGCGTCTCCTGTCCGTCGATTAATGGCGCACCTTAGGCCTTCCTGGCAAGCAGTCCAGGCTAAGTTTCAGCAGGTGTGGGGATACGCCGATTTCAGGCCACCCCAGGATGCGATTGTGCGTACCCTGCTGGAACAACGGGATGCCTTGGTGATTTTGCCCACCGGGGCCGGAAAGTCGCTGTGCTTTCAACTGCCTGCGCTGTTGCAATCGGGCGTCACTTTAGTGGTTTCGCCGCTGGTGGCTCTAATGGAAAACCAGGTGCAGGAACTGCGACAAAAGGGATTAGCGGCAGCGGCGCTGCATAGTGAGCTGTCATCGGGCGATCGCTACCGGATTTTCACCGCGTTAGAACGCCAACAATTACGGCTGCTGTACCTTTCCCCAGAAGGGCTGCTCAGTCCTCCTGTGTGGGAGCGGTTGATTCAACCTGAGCTGGTCATCAACGGGTTGATTTTGGATGAAGCCCATTGCCTGGTGCAGTGGGGCGATGATTTTCGGCCCGCCTACCGTCGTTTGGGGGTGGTCCGTCCGGCATTGCTGGCCCAAAAGCCTCCCGGTTCCACCTTTCCAATCGCTGCCTTTACCGCCACAGCGAATCCTGCTACCCAGCGAACCCTGCAATCCGTGCTGAATTTGCAGACGCCAACCGTAGTGCGTCTGAGTCCCTATCGAGCCAACTTGCATTTGCAGGTGAAAACGACCTGGACGCCCAGGGGGCGACAGCAAGCGTTGTTGCAATTGATCCAGCGCCATAGGGGCAAGTCGGGGCTGGTCTATTTACGCACCCGTCGCGATAGCGAAGCGCTGGCTCAAACATTGGCGGAGAAAGGTTATGCGACGGCGGCTTACCATGCCGGATTGCCGGGAGAACGGCGGCGTCAAATTGAAACCCAATGGCTCAAAGGACAGCTCCAGTTTGTGGTCTCAACCAATGCCTTTGGGATGGGGGTAAATAAATCGGCGGTCAGATGGGTCGCCCATCTGCATGCCCCTGCTTTACTTGCCGAATACATTCAAGAGGTGGGACGGGCTGGACGAGATGGCAAACCGGCTGAAGCGTTAACCCTAGTGAGTGAGCCAACGGGCTTGCTAGATCCCTCAGATCAACAGCGCCTGCGTTTTTTTCAACAGCAGGCCGCAAAGCAGCAACAAAGGGCTCTGCAGTTAAGCCATTCGATTCCGAAGCAGGGAAATATCACGGCCATACAACGAGAATTTCGGGATAGGGCGATCGCCCTTTCTTATCTCCACAGTCAGGGTCGTTTGCAGTGGACTGATCCATTCCACTATCAGTTGGTCACGCCTGCCCCAAGCGGGCAAAAACCTTCAAACTCAGCCCGTTCGGATCGGGTTATGGCGCAGTTTCTTTATGGCAAAGGATGTCGCTGGCAATATCTGTTGGGGCAGTTTGGGTTTCGAGGGGAGGCGCAACGGTTGGGACCCTGTGGTCATTGCGATCGCTGCTCACGTTGAGCAGGAGTTCAAATCATCATGTCCTTTTTCCCAAATAGGGCTTAGCGGTGTTGAGAACCTGATGGGTAAAGTCAGCATGAACTTTGTACCGATCTCACCTTGCCAAGGCGAAATAAAGTCCAATTTGCCTTGGTGATGCTGAGCAATAATTTCGTAACTCACTGACATACCGAGGCCAACGCCCCCACCTACAGGTTTTGTGGTGAAAAAGGGGTCAAATATTTTGGCTTGAACCGGTTCAGGCATGGCCAGACCGTTGTTTTGGATTTCAACACGAACGGATTCATCGATCTGCAGGGTCCGAATCAGGATCTGGGGCCGCCAGTCGTCGAAGGTTGTTGCCCAGCGCTCACTAATGGCATCCACTGCATTACTCAGAATGTTCATAAACACCTGATTGATTTGGCCGCCATAGCATTCGACGGTGGGCAAGTCGTCGCAACAGCGAATAACTTCAATCTCTGGGCGTTTGGCCTGGGGCTTCAGTCGGTGTTCGAGCAACAGCAATGTGCTCTCCAAACCTTCATTCAAGTTGGTCGGCTTGAGGGAGGCTTCTTGGGAGCGGGCAAAGACTTTGAGGGACTGCACCAGGGTATCAATGCGATCGCTGCCATTGCGCAAAGAACGAATCACCTGAGGAAAGTCACCCCGAATAAAGTCCACATCCTCTTTGGCTAAGTAATCGGCCAGCTCTGGAGGCAGTTCTCCCATTGCAGCTTGCAAGCGATCGATGACGGCAAATAGGATTTCGCCGTAGTCTCGGGCATGGGCAAGGTTGCCTTGAATGAACCCAATTGGATTATTAATTTCATGGGCGATGCCTGCGACCAGTTGCCCCAGAGAAGACATTTTCTCTGAGTGCAGCAATTGGGTTTGGGTCTTTTGTAAAGTAGCCAGGGTGTTAGCGAGATCCTGATTTTGAGCTGCGGCCAGTTGGACCGCTTGCTCTAAGGACTGGGTGCGAGCGGCTACGGTTGCGATCAAATGGTTAACAGACTGAGCCAGTAGGCCAATTTCATCATTGCGGCCCACTTTGGCTCTAAGTTGGTAATTGGCCTGATCGGCCACCCGGCGAGTTGTTCGGGTAATGTTGCTCAAAGGGATAGCAATCGCTCGCGTTGTCCGCCAGGCGACAAATCCAGCGACCAAAGCCGCGATTACCATGCTGATCGAGATCAAAGCTTTTTCAGCGCCCTGAGCCGTCTCCATCACATTGGTCGCCGTACTCTCTTGACCCCGAGAAATTTGCACCAACGCGGCCAATTGATCATGGAATTGATCCAGAGATTCAGTGGTTTCCCCTGCTAAGAGATCGGGCAATGCGGCTTTAGGGTTCTCTGTTTGAACCGCAGCAAAAATTGCTTCGGCATATTCATTTAGCTGTTGTTCGTAGGTTTCTAACAGCACCTGTAGATGCTCAGGATTATCGGCCAACCAGGCGGGATCAGCTTGAATAAAAGTGTTGACCTCCTGACGAATGACCACCATGGTGGCTAACTGCGCTCGCAAATCGGTTAGTTCAGCCTGCTGTTGGTCTGGTTTGCCGGCAAAAGCCACTGCACGAACGCCGTGGATCTGGGCTTGGTCAGCGGCGCGGTCAAAATCACTCAGGAACTGAGTTTGAGCCTGGGCATCCAGCAGTTGGGTAACCCCTCGCCCTTGAAAGTAATCGGCAATGACCATGCCCGTCAGAGTGCCAGCGCCGCCGATCGCGATCGCAGCGAAGTACCCATAGCTAATCTGTTGCCCGACACGCCGAGGCTTTAGTTTTGCAAGCCAAGATGGCAGCATTTATACATTCGTATGAAGACAATTCTTGATATAGAGTACCCTTCCCGTAGTGTCTCTAAGATGGCTGTCTTGTGTAAACCCGGAGCCTTTCAACCTTTGAAGACGTCTCTTTTCCTTTTGTGCTCCTGCCAGCCGCTGTTGCGTCTACACCCCCAAGCCCTCTGGGCAGGCTAAGCCAACAGCCCCCCTCTGCCAAAAATGGGCGTAGCGCTGCTTCTCGCAGAGGGGGGGGATATAGAGCTACTCTGCGAGAAGCAGCTGCGCGTCTAGTGCTGGGCCAGTCGTGCAGGATAACTTTTAGGTTGGAGTACTCTTAGAGGGGGTTTTAAAAGTTCTTGGGACTTCCTTTAGCGACATGGATTACCCAGAAGAGTGACGGTAGCATCAGGGTCCCGGCCATCCTACTGATGGGCTCCGGTATCGTTCAAAACTGGCTTACCCCCTTTTTAAACACCCCCTAAACACACACAGCAAATTTGCTGTCTCTACTTGTCCAAAATTGTCCCGATGCGCCCCTTAACGCCACGAAGCAGTGAAGTAGATCCAATCAGCAGATCTCAAATTTCAGGTGTCGGTGTGTCCCAAGCATCCCTTCCATCCAAACAACGACAGCAGAGAACCTCTGGCGGGTGATGCCGTGTTCAGACAGGTAGCCCAAATCTTAGCGAAAGCAATCCCTCGGACTTTAGAGCTATTGTCGCGATATGGCGGTGAGGAGTTCGCATTGTTTACCATGCCCTCGAATGCCAGGAGCGCAAACTATGATGCCTGTGTCTGACCGAGTCAAAATTTACGGGACCTTCTTAGACGAATTACCTACCAACGAAGAGTACTTGACCCTGCAGTTTTCGCCTGCCCGCGCCCCCCGCAACCGCCGTTGGAAAAACTACGGCATGTCTGCAGATTTCTTAGGCGATTACTTTGCCCAATTCTTTCCTGGAGATGAGTTGCCCGGCAGTAAGATTAACCGTCAAGACACTGCCAGAGCGGCCATTAGTTACATTGCCAACGAACTGTTGGAGAACGCAGTTAAATACAGCGACGTGGTGGCTGACTTACCGATCACGATTACGCTGCAGCTCTACGCTGAGCAAATCGTGATTGAAGTGACGAATCATGCCAGCCCCAAGGCCGTTACGCGTTACCAGCAGTTCATTGAAACGCTGTTAACCTCTGATCTCGAAACCCTTTATTCCGACCAACTTGAGAAAACAGCCCTGGGTTCAGGAGACTCTAGTCTGGGGATACTAACCATGATGAAGGATTATGCCGCCGAGCTGGGATGGCGCTTTCAATTGCAAACCCTGCATCCTGACGTGACGCGGGTGCAAGTAATGGCCCAGTTGAAGGTGTGAGATGTCCGAAATCGGTTGGACGCCAAGGAGTGTAAAGCCAATGGGGATAGCAACAGATGACTATCGGGTGTGGCTTGAGCCGACCACTTCAACGGTCTTTTTCGAAGGGTTTCTGCGCTTAGACGGTGTAGAGGCTTATCAGCCGATTATGGATCTATTGCTCAAAACGGTTGAGACCCACACGACCTGCACCCTCAATTTGAAGGCACTGGAATTTTTGAACAGCTCTGGCATCAGCATGTTGTCCATGTTTGTGGTTAAGGTACGCCAACAGGATAATGCCCAGCTCATTCTGCAGGGATCCGACACGATTCTATGGCAAACCAAATCCTTGAGAAATCTGCAGCGGCTGATGCCGAGCTTGGTTTTAACGTTTACGTCCTGAGTTGAGCGTTGGCGTCGATTCTTCACCGAAAATCAGCACCGGACTTAGAACATTATCTTGAAAAGAAAATACCTGACTGCATTACGCCTCACGATAACCGATGTAGGGGCACCTCTTGTGGGTGCCCTCGATAACCTACCGGAGGCAATCTTTGTGTTCAGGGGCGATTGGCGGAGGGTAGGCACAAGACCTACCCCTACCAAGGTAAATTCTTATCGGAAAATCTCCTTAGACCCTTTTCTCGAACAGAACTTACAAACCCAACGTTTTTTCTGAATTCAAACAGTCTTTCACTAAAGCTTAAGACCTGGAAGATGACATAATTCTTTACGTTTTGGGTCAAATTTGACCTGCTTTATGTTTTCTAGACAGATCGTCACAGAGATGTCACAGTTAATCGTTAAACTTGTGCAATTAATGGTTTTTGCGCGGGGTTGCTCCCCAGTAGTATTGACCTTCAAAATTTAAATCCCCATTTGATGGCACTGAGTGCCTACATAAAGATAAAAAATACTAAGAGCGTGAAAAATACAAAACCTTCTCGCCATAGTTACACTCTAGAAAATTTATTCTCCAAGCTTCGAGGCCATGTCGGAGCAATAAAGTGGTTCTGTAATTTGCCCATCCGACGCAAGCAGTTGATGGGCTTATTGACGTCAGAGGTGATTTCTGTTGTCGGCCTAGTCGGGGTTAGTACTTATTTGATTGTTGCCGGAGGCCGTCAGCAATTGGTGCAGCAGGCCAAATCTGAGCTGGCTGTTACAGAAATTCAGTACAACATCAAAATCAACCAGATGGGGTTTGGATTTCGGGGACAATCCGATAACACAGCCATTGTTGAAGCCACCCAACTGCACGCTAATTCGATCCCCCTAAGTTCTGACTTATCGCAACAGGTTAGGACTATTTTGCAAAATGAAATCCAGGCGCGGGATATTGAATATGCCACCCTGGTGGGGCGAGACCTGAAGATTATTGTTAATGCCAATACCGATCGCAGCGGTGACACGTTTAATCCCAACAATCTGGTCCGACGGGTGCTTGCTCAAGGAATCCAAATTAAGACCAGTGAATATGTGCCTGCAACCGAACTGACGCGAGAAGGAGCCCCCACAAAACCCACAGACCCGTATGTCCTAATTCGCTATACGGTTACCCCTGTCCAGGATCCAGACACCGCCGCCGTGATTGGGGCATTGATTTCCGGCGATGTGGTCAACGGTAAGCAGGCGATCGCCCAGGACACGGTTGAGGCCCTGAGCGGCGGATATAGTGCCCTCTACCTACAGACCCCCTCTGAAGACATTGTTCCGATTATCAGCTTTGCCAGCGCTGGCGAACAGAGTCCCAATCAAGTATCGACTACCCGCCAAAACCCAGTTGGGGTGGAGGAGACCTTACTGCAGGCGGCCATTGATGCCTCAGGGGAAACCGTCACGGGCCGACAGCAGCTTGGCGATAAAACTTACACAATGGCGGCGCAAGCCATTTTGAATCATGATGGTGACCCCGTTGCCGTGATGGTGCGAGGCACGTCCGAAAGCGCCCTAAATGCACTCCTGGGCAATAATCTGTTGACCCAGGGGGTAATCACTTTAATCGCGATCGCAGCCGATATTGGCTTAGCTGTTTTGCTCAGCCTGGTGTTGATCAGACCCATTAAACGCCTGCAAGCTACCGCCCGCCAGTACGCGAATGGGGATTTGCAACAGCGGGCAAAGATCTTCGCCCAAGACGAAGTGGGCCAACTGACGGAAACATTTAACCAGATGGCCAGTCGCTTGGAGCAAAAGAATGAAATGCTCGAACAGCAAACCCTAGCGCAAGCGGCACTCAATACTCAGCTTAAAGCAGAAGTTGAAGAGCGCCATCGGGTGGATCTTGAGTTGCGGAAGTCCGAAGTACAGCTCCGCCAGAAAGCTCGGATGCTTGAAAAAACCTTGAACGAACTCAAGCTGGCTCAAGTCCATATGATTCAGACTGAAAAAATGTCGGGTTTGGGTCAGTTGGTGGCGGGGGTGGCCCACGAGATTAATAACCCAGTCAGTTTTATCAAAGGAAATTTAAGCCACGCTTGTGACTACATCGAAGGTTTACTGGGATTGATTAAGCTCTATCAACACCACTTCCCGAACCCGCCCCCAGAAATCCAGGAAGAAGTTGAAGATTTAGAGTTAGATTTCCTAAGCGAAGATTTACCCAAACTACTCGATTCAATGCGTGTTGGCACCCGCCGCATTCAGGAAATCGTCTCGTCTTTGCGGACTTTTTCTCGTATGGATGAGGCCGAATTTAAAGCCGTCGATATCCATGCGGGCATTGATAGTACCTTGCTGATTTTGCAACATCGCCTCAAGGATCAGCCTGAATATCCTGCCATTCAAGTGATTAAAAAATACGAAGAGTTACCCCTGGTGGAATGCTATGCTAGCCAGCTCAATCAGGTGTTTATGAACATTTTGGCCAATGCCATTGATGCTTTAGAGGAAATTAGCCTAAGACGCACATTCCAGATCAATGAAGACAATCCGAGCCAGATTAGTATCAGCACCACAGTGCTGCCCTCAGGATGGGTCGAAATAGCGATTTCAGACAATGGCCCCGGCATCCCTAAATCGATTCAAAGCTCCATTTTTAACCCCTTCTTTACCACTAAGCCAGCGGGTAAAGGGACGGGTTTGGGCATGTCCATCAGCCATCAAATCATTACGGAGCGGCACGGCGGCCACCTCAAATGCGTCTCTGTTGTCGGTAAGGGCACTCAGTTCATTATCCAGATTCCCAGCCAGCGGCGCGTCCAAGCATCCGCGCTAGCTAGAGGCACTGGTATAGAAGCGCAAGGCAAACTGCCAAAACCAACGGGAGATCTGTAACAGCAGCAGCGATAGCCCCGCTGAGCCCAGCAACCAGCCCCAACTGCCCTGACCCAAGACCGCCTGGGCCGGGACGGTGGTCAAAAAGGCGACCGGAATCACAAAGGTAAAGAACACCCGATAGACGGCAGGGTAGGCCACCACCGGAAACCGCCCTGCTTCCAGCAGGCCCCGCAGCACTTCGGTGACGTTGTAGATTTTCACAAACCAGATGCTGGTGGCCCCCAACATAAACCAAAGGCTGTAGAGGCTGATAAAACCGAACAGCAGCGGCGGCAGGCCCAACCCATAGGCCATCAGCGGCAGGCCCAACTGCGACCCGGCATAGGCAATCATGATCAGCCCAAAGATCAGGTCCGGCAGTCCCCAGGGGGAAAAGGTGCGGGTGGAAAGCCAAAACTGGGAGCTAATCGGCTTCAGCAGCACAAAGTCCAAGGTGCCTTGCTCCACCTGGCGCACAATCCGGTTCAGGTTCGGGGCCAGGGCCGTGGCCGAAAACCCTTGCAGCATCGTGAAAATGCCCAGCACCACCAGGGCTTCTTCCCAGCTCCAGCCGGGGAATTCGTAGCCGGTGCGGTAGAACAAAAACAGTCCAAACAGACTGCCGATTAGCCCCCCCAGGCTACTGATAGCGGCAATCACAAAATTGAGGCGATATTCTAGCTCCGCCGCGATCGCCGTACTCCAAAACAGCCTTAAGACTCGCCAATAGCGTTGCATTAGGCCCCCATCCCCGAATATTGCCGCAGTCCCCGCTTCCAGAGCCAACGGTTAATGGCCAGAAACACCAAACTCCACCCGGTAATCGCCAACAGCCCCTGACCGATGGGAGTGGGCTGACCGATCAAGATGTTGGCAGGCACGTAGATCAAATAGGGAAACGGCGTCCACAGCACAAACTTCTGCACCGCCTCGGGAAACACCGCTAAGGGCGCAATCATGCCGGACAGAAAGGTGTAAACCAGATACCAAAACTGCTCGATCGCGCTGGCCCGCTCCGTCCAAAAGGCCATCATCGCAAAGGTGTACTGGATAATAAACCGCAGACAAAAGGACAGGGCCGTGGCAATCAGCCCCAAGGCCAGTTGACTGGGGGAAGGCACCCAAGCCGCCTGGGGGTAAAGCCACAGAAACAGACCAATCAGCACGGCAATAAAGGGCAGCCGCGCAAATCGCTCGGACACGTGGCTGAAAAAGTGCCGCCACACCGGGTCGATCGGCTGCAGCAAAAACGGCGACAGTCGGCCCTCGTTGACCTCCCGCTCAAACTCCCACACCACCCAGACCACCGTGAGTTGGCGCACCAAGAACACCGCCAGAAAGTAGCGGATAAAGGTGGCGGAATCCAGGGCAAACTGCCCTCCCTCAGCTGCTTTAGCCCACAGACCCATAAAGATCAAAGGGAAGGTGCCGGACAGCACCCAAAACATCAGCTCTGCCCGGTATTCCACCATGTAGGCGTAGTACACCGAGAGCAGCGCCCGCGCGATCGCCCAGCCGCGTCTGAGGTCAGGAAATTTAAGGGCCAATGGCGCACCCGTTAAGCAACAGTCTCTATATTGTGAGGTATTTCCTCAACACAACCCATGGCCCAAATCAAAATCTATGGCTTAGCCCCCTCACTCAAACCGATCCAGGCCCAATTGTCGGAGGTGATCCATCGCTGTGCCCAAACAGCCCTGGGGCTCCCGGCTGAGAAGCGGTTTCATCGGTTTATGGGTCTAGAACGCGAGGATTTTTACTATCCGAGCGATCGCACTGAGCAATACTTAATTTTAGAAATCAGCTTGTTTGAGGGTCGCTCTGTGGGAACCAAGAAACAGTTGCTCAGGCTACTGATGCAGAGCATCCATGCCGAACTGCAAATTCCCCTTAACGACATCGAAATTACGATTTTTGAAACCCCCAAAGCCAACTGGGGCATTCGCGGCTTGCCTGGGGATGAGCTGAGCCTAAATTACGCCGTTGATATCTAATGAGGCACTGGGTTGGACTCTAATTCCGCATCTTCGTAAAGCATTGTCAGGGTGTCGTTAAACGCCAGGCTTTGTAGCTCAAAGGTTTCCGCCTCAGGGCTGTAGGTTTGCAAGAGCCAGAGGTTTTCGGGAGTGCGGCGAAAGCACTCGACCCGTTGATGACGGGTGCTAATCACCACATATTCCTCAAGGGTTTCGAGGGTTTGATAATCGATAAACTTATCCCCCCGATCAAACGCCTCAGTAGAGTCGGAAAGGACTTCGACAATGAGTTTTGGAAAACGCTTGTAGGTCGCAGTTTCGCTATCACGGGGGTCGCAGGTGACCATCACATCGGGATAGTAAAAACAATTACGAGCATCGACACGGGCTTTCATATCGGCAATGTAGACCCGGCAACCTTTGCCTCGCATATGGCTACGAAGCAAAGCGAATAGATTACCCGCAATGGTGACATGCACATCGCTGGCCCCTGCCACGGCGAAAACATCGCCGTCGATGTATTCGTGTTTGATCCCACTATCGGCTTCAAGTTGCAGATAAGCCTCTGGCGTGAGAAGCGGGTGAGGAGAGGCAATCATAGCCAATGGGATAAGGTTGGCTTTATTTTATCGCTGGGATCATCAGGGTTCCAGTTGGCTCTAGAGACTAAGGCCCTTTATCCATAGATATGGTCTATCAGAGCCGCCCCTTAACCATCACCCCGCGCCATCTGCAACGCAACCACCTGATACCCCCAACGCTTCATCGCCTCTAAAAATCGCTCCAGCCCCACAAAGGTGCGGTTGAGGCGACCTTCTCCCTTCTGCAAGCCATCGTGAAACACGACGATCGCCCCCGGAAATATCCCCTGCACCATCAGCTCCACATAAATCCGAGGGAACGGCAGATGGGTATCCCAGGGTAAAAAGCTAGCCATCACAAATTGGGGGTGATAGCCTGCCTCAATCAACAGCGGCAGCATGGTGTCCCGGTTGTAGCGCCCTCCCGCCGCCCGAAAGTAATGGGGGTAAATTTCCAGGACATTGAAGGCCGCTTCGCTCTCCCGAAAGCCATCTGCAAATTCCTCGGCAGTGAGACTAACGCTGGGCACGTCCTCCGGCATGTGGTGGCCGACGCCATGGCCCCTGCTCTGGATCTCCTGCAGTAGCTCTGTGCCATTGGGGTAGTCTGCTAGCGATCGCGTATGGACAAAAAACGTCGCCTTGGCACCGTGGCGGTCCAGCAGATTCAAGATTTCGGGGGTGCGATCGCTGAGGCCGTCATCAATGGTGAGCACCACTGCCTCACTCGCTGGGACGTGCCACAGGGCTTCAGGAAAGCGGGCCTCCACCCAGGGTAAAAGCCCCCGCTGGACATTGCCCCAGAAATAGGCGGTGGTCATCAGGCTGATGAATACACCTACCCCAACCAGGGCCGATATCTTTTGGCGGCGTCTCACGAAATGCCCTTAACGGGAGGACTGACGTTTGGATGACAGCCCTACAATCGGCATCTGCGGCCGCGATGATTGGTCCGGCAAGTAGCGCATCGACCGTTCGGCCATGGGGGCCGGACGACGATAGCGATGCCAGGTGCGCCAAGAGAGACTGCCGCCCACCACAAGTACCCCCAACACGGCCAACAGGGCCTGCCCTTGCAAACTGCCCAGCAACGCATTCACTAAGCCAACGGTGACGACCATACTGATCACTGGCTCTTTACGAAAGCTGCGTTGAATGAATCGGGGGGCGGGGTGACCCATGGTTACGATTGCCTCGAATAGGTTGGGGACTAGGTCAAACCGAGCCAGGTCAAGATGCCTTTGCCGGTGACCGCTTCGATCATAACGATAGCGATAAATCCCACCATGGCGGCACGGCCATTCAGCCGCTCAGCATATTGGTTGAATCCAGCTTTGGAGCGTTTGATCTGGGGGACAACCGTGGGTTGAATATCAGCCATTGGAATGGTTTAAAGCAGTATAGGTTTCTTTATATTCACATTGTGAAGAGAGACCGTGCAGGCGTCAATGTGCAATCGCTGACCCCATGGGGAGGAGATCCGTACCCGTTAGGGGAGACTGGATCCAAGTGGATAGAAGCCTGGGAACCGCCCTAAAACTTGCTAGGCTCAACGGGGGAGCGGAGGCATAGCAATGGTATCGAGACGCATGATTGCGGCAATCTTGGGGGCGATCGCCCTCTCGCCGACCGCGATAGTTCCTTGGGACCAGTCTTTCGCCCAAGCGGACGAAACCGACAGCGCTGTATCGGAAGAAATCACCAGCCCCACCCCGGCCCCCTACCTGCGCCCTCTAACGACTTGCCCCGTAGATTTGGAAACCTTAATCACCGGGCTGATTCGGGATGTGCCCAGCTACGCCAATCGCGTGGCCCGCCGTCAGTTGGGAGTAAATGACGCCGGGTTTGGCACGGTGCTGGTGGCGGGGCAGGCGGAGCTTGAGCCCCTAGATATCTCAGATCGCCTCTTTAATAGCGGCGAATATGACCCCGAATCGGTTGACCAGGTCTTTTTCACCACTTTAGAGCGCCAATATACCGAGACGGAACAGGTGAATTTGCAGCAGTTTCACTGGCTGTTTTTGACCGAGGCCGATGATGGCTGGCGATTGGCCTTTATGTTTTCGCGGCTGGGGGCAGAGGGTTCGTCGCGGCCCCCCACCCCGCCAGAAGAGAGTAGTAATGCGGTGATTGGTCAGGCGGTGCGCTTGTGGCTGCGGGACTGCAGGGCCGGGGCCATAGACCCGATTGAGGCATCCGCCTCTGAGGGGTTGCCCGCCGAAACGGGCCGATAGAGGGTATCGCGCTGTTGGGGCTGACGGCCTAGGCGGGTAATGGCCTGCTGCAGTTCCGCCACAGTCATCACGGTCCCCCCCTGGGCTCCGGCCATAGTGGTGATGTGCTCTTCCATCAGGGTGCCGCCGATATCATCGCAACCCCACCGCAGTGCTTCCGTTGCCCCGGTCAGCCCCAGCTTCACCCAGCTCGGCTGTTGATGCGGGATCCAGCGACCCAGGTAGAGGCGGGCCACGGCGGTTAGCAGCAGGGTGTCGGCCAGGACGGGCTGGTCCCGCCCCACCCGGCGGCGCAGCATTGGCGGCGCTTCTTGGCCTACAAAGGGCAGCAAAATGAATTCGGTGATGCGGGCCGGTTTGTTTTGGGCGATCGCCCGCTGCTGCAACTGCCGAATCTGCTCTAGGTGGGTGATTTGCTGCTCGGGGGTTTCGATGTGGCCACAGAGCATGGTGCTGGTGGTGGGTAGGCCCATGCTGTGGGCCAAACCGACAATTTCTAGCCAGGTATTGGTCTTTAGCTTTTCGGGACAAAGGATCTGACGAACGCGATCGTCCAGGACTTCAGCGGCGGTACCGGGCATCGAGCCCACCCCGGCTTCGACCAGAGCCGTAATCACATCGGCAAAGCTAAGGCCATCTTCGCGGGCAATAAACTCCACCTCTTGGGGAGAAAAGGCATGGAGGTGCAGGTCGGGGAAAACCTCTTTGAGGTTGCTGGCCAAGCGCTGGTAGTACTTGAGGCTGCTGCCGTCGATTTTGGCGGCGGGGTTAAGGCCCCCCTGCATACAGATTTCGGTCGCGCCCCGCGCCACCCCGTCGGCAGCTTTTTCGCGCATCATCCCCCAGTCTTGCCAAAAGGCCCCCTCCGCCCCTGGATCCCGCCGAAAGGCGCAGAAGTTGCAGTGCTGCTCGCAGATATTGGTGAAGTTGAGGTTGCGGTTAACCACATAGGTGACCGTGTCGCCCACCTGCTGCTGGCGCAATGCATCGGCAGCAGCTTGAATGGCCGAGATCGCCCCTGGGTCGGTTTGAGTCAGCAGGGTCACTGCTGCGTCGGGGGTGAGGTCAATATCGTTGAAGGGGCGATTGAGGAGGGTCTCTAGGGGGGCTGGCATGGCAGGAAGTTGGCATTATTTTCCATTGTGACGGATGCTAAGCGGCATCTATGCCTTTGGCGGAATTGGGGGCTAGCCCCCAACCCCCCTAATGCGGGGTCCAATCTCCCCTTCGGCTGAGCGTTCGACTGAGCTCACGCCGAAGTCTCAGGTCGAAGCTCGCACCCCCCGAAAAAGGGATTTTGGGTGAGATGTGAAGGGTTATGGTAAGACGTCAGGGTTGCCGTTGCGTGCAGATCCCTGGGTTCTTGGGGGTGAAGGATCAGTGACCTTAAAAACCAGCCTAAGAACCCAGGGATCTTCTGGGGTGCCAAAGGTTCTGCCTTTACAAATGCTGCTGTATAAATTCTAGATTTGCACGTAGGCTTTTCGTCTGAGGATGATCTATCCCTAATAGACGTTCTATATTTGGCAACGTCTGTGCTAAGTATCTTGCTGCCTCTGCATATCTTCCCTGACGGAAACGTAGGGATCCTAGGTTATTGAACCTAGTAGCTACAGAAAAGTGTTTATTGCCTAGCAGTTTTTCCCACAATTTCAAAGCTTCACGAGACAGTTCCTCCGCCTCGTCATAGCGACATTGAAATAGATACAGTAGTGCAAGATTATTAATACTGGTTGCGACATGAGGATGCTCATCACCCAGAAGCTCTTGCCGCATAGCTAGGGCCTGCTTATATAAAGGTTCTGCCTCACTGTAGCGACCTTGAAACCTGTAAAGTTCAGCCAAATTATTGAGACTGTTCGCTAAATCTACATGTTTTTTACCAAGTAGCCGCTGCCGTATTGCTAACGCTTGCTTATACAAAGGTTCTGCTAAGTTATAGCCACCAACTGCCTTGTAAAGGCTAGCTAGGCTATTAAGACTACTGGCTACATCAAGATTTTCATTGCCGAGTAGTTGTTGCTGCATCGCCAACGCCTGCTTGTAAAGAGGTTCTGCCTCACCATAACGACCTTGGTAACAGTAAAGACGGGCAAGGTTTTTAAGGCCATCGGTCACACTTATATGTTCAGGGTTGAGTTGCTTTATGAGTTTCAGTGCCTGATGATAGGCAATTTCTGCCTTGTCGTAGCGAATTGCTTTTTCGTAGGCTTGCCCCAAACTGTTGTACAGACTTGCCAGAAGCGGGGAATCTGGTTGTTGGGCAGTAAGTTCAGTGATTTGCTTTTCTAGCCCTGTTGGATTAAGGGTCGTTTGGATACCATCACGATCTGCAACTTGTGGAATATCTTTGCCCGCTGCCAGCTGTATCGCCACATCCTGGGCAATGGGTTGCGAGAATTCAAAGGTGCCGCCGCGCCAGCTCCAGAAATCAGGAGCTTGTTGGGCTAGGTCAGTAGCGATGGCAGGTGTCAGCCAAAGCACCAAGGGGAACTGAAATTGCCTTAGGCTTTCCCTCGTCCACTGCACCGAGAAGAAAAACTGCTCCTGGGCCGACTTGGGTTCATTGAGCTGGATACTCAACAGTTCATCAGCACCCAACACCGTGACTAAGGCGGGAATCTGTTTGTCCGCTAGCTCCGGCTGTGCCGTCGCGAGCGCCTGCAAGCTGTCCTTCAGACTGGGCTGACTGCGGTTGACCGTCACCCGATGGCACTGCACTCCCGCTGTAGTAAGTTCGGCTTCGTAGTCGGCAATCAGCTCATCCCGATAGCGCCAGTTATCGCAGATGGCCAGCAGCAAGTTGAGGCGATCGCGGCTGGCCTTGAGGGACACCACCAGGCGGCGGAAGTTGCGCTGATTTTGGTGGGTGAGGTCGTCCAAGTTGCCCCCTAATCAATGCGCTGCTTTTGTCGCAGCAGATCCGCCACGATCGGATGCACGTCATACCAGAGGTCATCGTTGATTTACTCCAGCACCATCAGCCCGTGTAAGAGCTTTACAAAGTTCTCATCGCCGGTATCAGGGGGTTCCGCCTCTTCGTAGACCTCAGCCAACAAATCATAGAGATCGCTGCCGATTTGGCGGGCAAAGTCATTGCGTAGGTTGCGTAGGGCGGCGGTGAGGATAGTGTCGTCGATGGTTTGGGTGGGGCGATCGGGCTCGATTTCGAGCTGTACCATCGCTTCTGTGCAGCATTCCCGCGCAATCCGCACCAGTTCTCGCACCACACCGCCACTCTGCAACACGATCTTGCGGGCGGTTTCTGGCTGCATTAAGCCATCGGGCAACCGCTTTTGAAGCACCGTTAGGAGCGTATCCACAGTTTTAGTAACCGGTTCAGCTTCGGTGTCGTGACGCTGTTCCTTAGGGTAAAACTTCGCCACCGGAAATGGATGAACCCGTACAATTCCCTCTGAGTTCAAGGCTCCCACAATTTGGGGTTCTCGTACTGCTGACACTGGGATGGTAAACACGATCCGGAACTGGGGTGAAAACAGCGACTTGATGTTGTGGCGGTAGATTTGCTCCACCAAAGGCAGGTCCAGCTTGTCCAAGTCGTCAATGATCACTAAGACAGGCTGCTTTGTCTGGATTTGGATGGCGGCGGCAAGGCGATCGCACTTGCCCACCAGATCAGAGATTTTCTTCTCAAAAGTCTTTTCCAGCTCATCCCGAAAGGTCTTTTCCTGCTGAAGTTTGGCGGTAACCGCATCTAGAAAGTCACCCCCAATGCCCAATGCTCCAGAGGTTTCCTGGCCACTGATCTGGGTACGAACGGTGCTGTTCCACCCCAGCAGGGTTTCCTTGATGTCGCTGGGGATATTAATCCGTTGGAGGCTGGCCCGATGGAGCAGCATTAGGGCGATCGCGTAGAGGATATTGGTGTGGGTAATTCCCGACATCTCGATCAAATCGGCGATTGAGAAGAACACAATGAAGTGCTCCTTCTGCATCTCTACCGACAACCGCTTCAGCAGGGTCGATTTCCCACACCCTCGATGACCCGCAAATACAAACTTGTCGTTTTTATCTGACGCCCCGATTTCTTGCTTCAGCCGCACCAGCACAGCGCGTCCATAATCCACCCGAAACCGCTCGATGTCCTCCGCTTCCACCAATGGAAACAGATCCAGATCTTGATAGGCTTGCTGGAGCTTGGTGAGCAGGGCTTGATCCATCAACGAACCGGGGAAATCAGTCCTTTCATGGTACGTCTAGGTCCGAAATCTTAGGCCCTATGCTCAAAGTAATTGCCCACTATTTGCAACCAATGAGTTTGCAACCGTTGAGATTAAAGGCTAGCGCTGCTCTGGAGGGAGAATATCGGCGAGGGCCTCTTGTACTACGCCAAGCCCTGGCCCCGTCGTGCTTTGTGCCCAGTTTAATAGGGCGTAGACGCGATCGCCCTGCTGAGTCGAGGGCGGTGGAATTAGACCCGCCGGTGGACCCAACAGCAGCAAAAGGTCATTAAAGTAATGCACCGTCAGCCCTGTAATCTGGCGACTCATCGCCAACCGCTCCCGAGAGGTGAGGTTGACCTTTTTGGGTGGCGTGTTTTTGGGTGGCGACTGGGCAGTGGCCTGCTGGCTGGTTTCCCCAGGAAATAAAACCTTCTCAGTGGTCACTCGTTCCTCGGTTGTGGCACTGCCCGGAAAGCCCGGTTTTGTTGCCGGTTTGGCCCGCTCCTGCAGCGCCGCCAGCACCAACTGCTTTGCCGTGGCCTCATCCTGACCCACCAAATCCACATATACCAGCGGGGCCAGCATCCCTTGGGGCTTGCAGTCCCCCACCCGGATTGGGATGACCTTGCGGGCGGTGGATTCTGGGTCTTGCTTAAAGGCCGCAGCCCATTCTGGTTGGGTGTAGCTGGCCTTGAGATAGGCTTCGGACAAGACCATGATGGTGCGATCGCTCTCTTCCGTCGCCCGCTGCATATCCAGAATAAAATTGCCCCCAGGACGAAAATCCCACGCCTGAATCACCACGCTGTAGTTCTGCTCTTCTAAAATCCAGGCGATCCACTCCGCCCAGGTTTTGTCAGCGCTGTTGTAACTCACGAAGAAATCTTTGGTCACCGTCTGCCCGCATCCCGCTCAGCAACTTTTGGCCAGCTTAACCCATGCACATCACTCATTTGCCAAGTAAGTGTACTGCCCCAAACTGTGCTCGTAATGCTGAAGCAGCAACTGCGACTCAGCCAAAGTAATCGTGTTCTCCTGCAGCGCCTGCTCCGTGCGGCGACGAATATTTTCCACCAGATCCTCAGAGTCATACTGCATATAGCTGAGCACCTCCGTCATCGTGTCCCCCTTCACCACATGCTCAATCTGATACCCCTTCGGTGTGAGCTGAATGTGTACCGTGTGGGTGTCACCAAATAGGTTGTGCAGGTTGCCCATGGTTTCTTGATAGGCCCCTCCCAGGAAAAGCCCTAGGCAGTAGGGTTTCTCCGGCTTTACATCATGGAGCTCTAGCACCGGCTTTACATCCCGCAGGTCGATAAACTGCTCCACCTTGCCGTCGCTGTCGCAGGTGAGGTCGGCCAGGGTGGCGCGACAGGTGGGTTCTTCATTGAGGCGGTGAATCGGCATGATCGGGAAGAGCTGATCGATCGCCCAGCTATCGGGAGCCGACTGGAATACCGACAGGTTGATGTAGTAAATCGCCGCCAGACTTTTTTCGAGGTTTTCGAGTTCGTCGGGCACGTAGGACTCGTTGCGGACCAGCTCCAAAATGCGGCGACAGCAGGACCAGTACAGTCCCTCCACCTTGGCCCGCTCTGGCAAACTCAAGTAGCCAAAGTTAAACAGGCTAATCGCTTCATCCTTAAACTGCACCGCGTCGTTGTAGGCCTCTTGGTAGTTGCGCAGATCAATTTGGGTGTAGGTTTCGTACAGCTCCCGCAGCAGGGCATGGTCCGTTTCCGTGGGCGGAATCGGCTCCTGAATGGAGGGAATTTCGCTGGTGCCCAACACGTCAAACACCAGCACCGACTGATGGGAGGCCAAGGCCCGCCCGCTCTCGCTGACCAGGGTGGGCGGCGGCAACTCGCGGGCGGCACAGGCTTCTTTTACCTCGGCGACCACGTCATTGGCATAGTTCTGGGTGCTGTAGTTTTTCGAGGCGTGGAAGTTGGTTTTAGAACCGTCATAGTCGATCCCCAAGCCGCCACCCACGTCCAGGTAGCCCATGGGTGCCCCCAGCGCCGCCATCTCCACATAGATCTGGCAAGCTTCTCGCAGGGCGTCTTTGACCACGCTAATGGCCGAAATTTGGGAACCGATGTGGAAGTGGAGCAACTGCAGACAATCCAACATGTCCGCTTCTTTAAGGGCCGAGATCGCCGCCACAATTTCTGGAATGGTGAGGCCAAACTTGGCGCGATCGCCCGCTGAGCCCCCCCAGCGGCCAATGCCCTTGCTGCTGAGCTTGGCCCGCACCCCCAGCACTGGGCGAATCTTGAGGCGACGGCTGGCGGCGATCACCAGCTCCACTTCTTCTAGCTGCTCCAGCACAATGATGGGGGTCTGGCCCAACCGCTGACTGAGCATGGCGGTTTCAATATATTCGGCGTCTTTGTAGCCATTGCAGATAATCAGCGCTCCTGGCGTTTGCAGCGTTGCCAGGGCAATTAGCAACTCCGGCTTCGAACCCGCTTCCAGGCCAAACTGATGGGGTTGACCAAACCGCACCAGGTCTTCTACCAGGTGGCGCTGCTGGTTGCATTTAACCGGGAACACTCCCCGGTATGTGCCCTCATAGCTGTAGCGGGCGATCGCCCTGGCAAAGCAGGCATTAATCCGCTCTAACCGGTCTTCCAAAATGTCAGAGAAGCGAATCAAGATCGGCAGACTCAGGTTCCGCTGCTTCAGGGCATTCACCAAATCATAGAGGTCGAGGGAACCGCCGCGATCGCCCCGAGGCGACACCGTCACATGACCCGCCGCATTAATTGAAAAATAGGGCTCCCCCCAGCCCTGGATGCGGTACAGGGCCTCGCTATCCTCAATGGTCCAAGGGCGAACTGAAGCAGCCGCCACCGGACTTGAACCATTTTGATTCGGCTTAACCGATGATTCTCGGGTGCTGACCATCCGTTCTCTCCCTTGCGTGCTAACGAGTCAATCCTAAGCAAAGTATAGGGTTCGGACTAGACCGTCAGGGTCCGTTAAAGTCGGATGACCACCCCGAATTTGTCTCGACCGTGACCGTTGTGGTCTATGGTGAGGACGCCTTCCCCATGGAGACGCAGTGATGGTTGCTTTTATCGAAGATGAGGTCGCATTTGAAGGACTTCTGGCCAGTGAGACCTTCTTAGTGGTGGACTGCACCGCGACTTGGTGCGGACCTTGCAAGGTGGTAGCACCGCTGATGGATCAGCTGGCCGATGAATATGGCGATCGCGCTAAGGTATTCAAGCTCGACTTGGATGACAACAAGGCACTGGCTAAGCGCCTGTCCATTAAGAGCATCCCGGCAGTGATGTTTTTTAAAGAGGGCGAACTGGTCGAAACCATCATTGGGGTGAAACCCTACTCCATTTTTAGTGCCGCCTTAGAAACCCTGATGGCCTAGTGGTCTGTCAATATCAAAAACTTATGTCGTAGCGTGGGTCAAACGTAGTGCGACCCACGAAATGTAACCGATTAACTGAGACCGTGGGTCTCGCAACCTCGACACCACGCTACACACGCTCTGAATCTTGGCATTGCACTAGTGCCAAAAAGCCATTGTGTGGCGCAGAGGGACATAAGCGGAGCGAGAAGCTGGAGTCACTCATATGAGCAGCAAAAATTGGGTCAAAAGTGGCGTCAACACCGTCATGGGCGTCGACGAGACCTATCGCGAAACCACGGTCCAAACCGATTTAGAGAACCCCCAATGGGATAAGCGGGTCACCCTGACATATGTAGGGGCGACCTGCTTTCAAATCGCGGTTTTGACGGGGCTATTGGGGCTGATGGATTGGGCCACGGGTCGCATCAACCTCGATGGGTTACCGGCTTGGGGCATGACCGCGATCGCCTGTGCCTTTTTCGCCTTTTTGACCCTGCGCTCCCGGCTGTTTTCGCTGCTGGATAACACCCGCAATAGTGGTCGCTATACGGCCCTACAGCGTCCCGGTTGGGCTCCGCCCCCCTTAGCCTTTCCGATTGTGTGGATGAGCATTGCGGTACTGCGAGTGGTGGCAGCCTATTTGATCTGGGCTGAAATGGGGCAAACCTTCCTTTGCTGGCCCTTGATTCTGTTTGGGATTCACCTCAGCTTGGGGGATACCTGGAATACGATTTTCACGGTGGAAGGGCGCTTGGGCACTGCCGTGCCGGTGGTGATTATCGGGCCGCTCCTCTCGGTGGCGGTGGTCACCTTCGGCTACTATCAAACCCTTCCCCTGGCCGGGTGGATTATTTTCCCTTCAATGGTGTGGCTGGCGATCGCCACGGCCCTCTGCATCAGCCTCTGGCAATTGAATGGCCAAGAACCGCTCTACCCAGTGATTCAGCGCGCTGACTAAGATCGCATCCCCGCCGCCATAAACGTTACGAGTTGCGAAACCGCCTGTTGAATATCCTCAGGTTGGCTACCCTGAATCACTGCATTGGGTTGGCCCGCTTCCATTTGGACCCGAACCAGAATGGCGATCGCCAAGTCAAATTTCCACTGCAGTTGGGGCCTCGACTGGTCTGGCAATGCTTGCTGCAATGCCTCTAAAAACGCCTGGAGACTGGCGTCAAATTCTTGCGCGGCAATGCTCTGAATCGGTTCGGGTTCGGTGCGGCAGCGCCCCATAAACTGCGCCCGAACCATACGGGACTGCTCTTCTGCCCCTAATAGCAGCTTCAGCGGTGGCTCCAGAAAAGCGGTCAAGATCGCTTCGACCGAGGGCGACGTTTGTTCCTGCTGCAGTTGTCTCAAAGCCGCCAGTTCTTGTTCCACAACCGGACGAGCCAACCGCGCCACCGTGGCCCGAAACAGCTCTTCCTTAGAGCCAAAGTGATAGTGGACCGCCGCCAAATTCACCCCAGCCTGGCTGACCACGTTGCGTAGGGTCGTGCCAGCAAAGCCACGCTCCGCAATCATGCGCTCAGCGACATCCAGAATTTGCTCTTTGGTTTCGACTGAGGCGGTGCTACCCATGCCATTCCGGCCAGTGAACTGCATCCATGCTAGGGGCTGGAGACCATTAAAGCTAGGTGCCGCAAAACGGTTGCAGTGCTTGATTCGTTAGGACAGGCCAGCCAGAGTTTCGCCGTTGATTGCCCACGTACCCTAGGCGGCACACCATTGGGCTCCCACTGGAAATTAAGGTCCCAACCGGCCAATTGATGGAATAAAAGGATTTAACTTGCCTTTCATTCAAACGTACGTTTTAATTCTATCAAACGACCGTTTGAATAAACGCCATGACTTCTAACGCACTGCCCCCAGCTCTGGGGCGAGGATTCTTCGGGAAAATTCAGCGGTATCCCCGGCGAGCGCTGGGCTGTAGTGCCGCCCTGGTGCTGGTGGTTGGCGTTCCGGTTTTCCAAACGCGCCTAGCTGGAGCTGGGGTGGAGGCCGCCGAAGCCGATCAGGTTTTACCTGTGGAGACGATTACCGTTGAGGCGGTGAGTAGCTACGAGGTAGCCCGCGCTTACACGGGCGAAATTGCCGCCTTGCGCACCAGCGAATTGGGGTTTGAACGCAGTGGTCAACTGGTTGAGGTCTATGTGCAAGGGGGCGATCGCGTCGCGGCGGGTACCCCCATCGCTCGTCTAGACACCCGCAACTTGCAAACCCAGCGGCAGCAGCTCGCTGCCGAGAGGGTCCGTGCCCTGGCCCAACTGACGGAGCTAGAGGCGGGTCCCAGAACTGAAGACATTGCCGCCGCCACCGCCACGGTGCGAGAGCTAGAACAGCAGTTGGCATTGCAAGAAATGCAGCGATCGCGGCGGGAGGCCCTGTACAACGAGGGGGCGATCTCCCAAGAAGAGCTAGACGAGTTTGCCTTTGGGGAAGGAGCCTTGCAGGCGCGACTGGAGCAGGCTCAAAGTGGGTTGGCTGAGCTGCAAAATGGCACCCGCCAAGAACAGTTGACGGCCCAACAGGCCCTAGTCCAACAGCTTGATGCCCGCATCGCCGACCTAGAGGTCACCCTCAGCAAAAGTACGATCACGGCCCCCTTTGATGGGATTGTTGCGTTTCGGCTGGTGGATGAGGGCACCGTGGTGGGGGCCGGTCAGACGGTGCTGCGATTTGTGGAAAGTGCGACCCCCGAGGCCCGCATTGGTATGCCGACGGATGTGGCCCAAACCCTACAGGTGGGTCAGCCTCAAACCCTGAGTATGGGGACCGAAACCTATGACGCGATCGTCACAGCGATCTTGCCGGAAGTGGATTCCGATACCCGCACCCAAATCGTGGTTTTCCGCCTAACCTCCACAGCGACGGCCATTAGCCCCGGTCAGACGGTGCGAGCGGAGCTAATCGAAACGGTTCCCACCGATGGGATTTGGCTGCCGACCGCCGCCTTGACCCAGGGAATTCGCGGCCTATGGAATGCCTATGTCGTGACCGAACCCGATCCTGACCAACCTGGCCATACGGTGCAGGCCCAGGCCGTAGAGATCTTGCATCAAGAAGGCGATCGCGTCTTGGTACGAGGCACCTTACAGCCTGGCGATCGCGTCGTCGCCAGCGGCACCCATCGTCTCGTCCCAGGGCAGCAGGTTCAGCCGCTTGAGTGAATTTGGAGTTCGGAATTCGGGGTTCGGAAAACAGGAAACAGAGAGCAGGGAATAGGGAATAGAAATTCTCACCTAATTGCGCACCCGTAGCAGACCGCCGTTAAGTTCGGACACTACCGACGGCTAAATCCCTTGTGCATGGCAAGACTTCCAATCCTGCCTTCATCCATCCTTTTGCTATCGCCCCACTGCCCTACTCCCCCAACTGCCCTACTCCCTAACCCTCACACCCATCCCCCTCTATCACCCACCATGGTTAGCCCGTTTTATAAAAACATTCGCCTCCTG
>ERZ1740060.204-NODE-204-length-45417-cov-5.296151_pt1 | contig 45417 bp, 51 predicted proteins | sample MGYA00581743_ERZ1740060 | MGnify/ENA primary metagenome ERZ1740060 (study PRJEB43018, sample SAMN04849235) | marine metagenome | isolation source: floating plastic debris | place: Pacific Ocean | collected 2008-08-27 | study: EMG produced TPA metagenomics assembly... | reverse complement strand
CATTTGTTGAGGAAGGTCAGGCGGAACGCATAGCCCACATCGCGGAAGATATGCGCGTTCTGCGCCCAGTTGATCACGGTTCGGGGGCTCATCACAGTGGAGAGATCCCCGCTCATGAACGCCGTGCGCGTCAGGTCCGCAACCGTGACCATCTGACTGATCGTCTTGCGTCCCTGTTCGGAATTCATCACCGGATTCTTGGCAATGACGATGGCTGTTTCGGCATCGTGGCTGAGATAGTTCAGCGTCGCCACAAGGCTCCAGCGGTCCATCTGCGCCTGGTTGATCTGCTGAACGCCATGATAGAGCCCGGTCGTGTCGCCCAGGCCCACCGTGTTCGCTGTCGCAAACAGCCGGAAACAAGGGTGCGGCGTGATGATCTCGTTTTGATCCAGCAACGTGAGCTTGCCGTCATGTTCCAGCACGCGCTGAATGACGAACATCACATCGGCACGGCCCGCATCGTATTCGTCAAACACAATCGCCACCGGATTGCGCAGCGCCCAGGGCAGGATCCCTTCGTGAAACTCGGTGACCTGCTTGCCATCGCGCAGCTTGATCGCGTCCTTTCCGATCAGATCGATCCGGCTGATATGACTGTCGAGGTTCACCCGGACCGCAGGCCAGTTGAGGCGCGCCGCCACCTGTTCAATATGGGTGGATTTTCCGGTGCCATGATAGCCTTGCACCATCACCCGCCGGTTATGCGAAAATCCGGCGAGGATTGCGAGGGTCGTATCGCGGTCGAACTTGTAGGTTGCATCAATCTCGGGCGTGCGTTCCGTACGCTCTGCAAAGCCCTTGACGGTCATATCGGTATCGATCCCGAACACCTCGCGAACGGAAATGTCATGCGTCGGTCTGAGATCGTGATCCATGTTCCCGTCGGCCATTTGGCTTTCCTTCGTCTTTCTGATGCTGCGGGTTTCGCTGTGCAACATAACGCCGGGGAGGGCAAGGGAAAGGGCCAGACGCGACGCCCCCGTGACGCCAGTTGGCCTGTTTGCCAGTGATTTCCGCGCCTCGCGCCGGTCCTACTTGAAATTCCGACTCGACTTGATCTGGTCCCACGCCCAGACCACTTGTTGCAACTGCTCTTCCTGGCTGCGGTCGCCGCCGTTTATGTCCGGATGCATGACCTTGATCAGCGCCTTGTAGGCTTTGCGGATTTCCGCCTTGGTGTTGTTGTCATCGACTTCCAGAATCTCCACAGCGCGTCGTTCCGTGGGCGGCAGCTTTCGTGCGCCGCCGCGGTTTTTGCCCGGGTTCTGCGTGGCGTTGCCGCCGAGCACCTGATGCGGGTCTTCGATCCCCAGCCGCGCCCAGGCCCGGGCCTCGGGGTCGGAGAACGCGGTTGTCTTTCGCTCCCACACCTTGTCGGCTGACATTTGAGCGTTCAACTCCGCTTCGGTCGTGCCGTCAAAGAAATTCCATTTCAGATTGTACTCCCGCACATGGTCTTTGCAGAACCAGTAAAAGTCGTCGAGCACATCAGGCGCTTTGGGCGCGCGGTACTTGCCGGGAAGCGTGCATCCCGGATGATCGCACTGACGAGTCGAGGTCTCTGACGCCCCCGACATGCCCCGACGACCGCGCGGATTCTTCTTCTTCGCGGAAGAAACCGACATGTCAAAGCCGAAGGGATCCGTTTTCTTCATTTCGCACCGTGTATCGATTCCGGCTGCGCAGTTTATGAGATTGAGCCGCGAAGAGAAGAGGGCAGCGGCTAAAAAAATCAAACCTGCTTCGAATTGTCCGTCGGGCTATAGAGCGAGGTCAAAGCGTGCTCTCTCACCTTTGAAGAGGGATCGGGCGCTTCGTCGTCCTGGCCCTCGTGATCCGCGTCGATGGAGGGGTCGTCCGCTTCAGGGCTATCGGGCGTGTCGTCGACATCATCCTGCGAGGTGAGCGGGCTCCGGACGTCGCTCTGTACGTTGCGGCGAAACACCAAAACGCTTCGGTAGACTGTATGCGACGAGGTCAGTCCCTGACGTTCTTCGCTCGGCAGAATGTCGGCGCGCAAATATTCCCAGCCATGAGCGGCAAGCGCATTGATCTGGGTCTCAAGGCCATGAGCAAAGCGAGCCTCAGCCCCTTTCACGCCCGGGCTTTTCTGACCGCGCGTCGGAGCGGGGACGATCTTGTATTCAAACTGTTGCACGGCCCGCCCTCTTTTGTCTGAAGCGTCATCCTATCCCCTCGCGACAGGGGTGCAAGGACCAATACGATCAGCCGGTGCCCCGTTCGCCCTGCCAGACCCGTTCATAGACCTCGGCGATTCCCGCCGCTTCGTTGGCGATGCTGAAGCGGGTTAACGCTGCGGCGCGCGCAGCGCGGGCCATGTCGTTGTGGCGTTCCGGCGTGTCGAGCAATCCGGCCGCAACGTCCACTGCCGCGTCAATATCGTCTTCTTCGACAATCACACCTGCGCGCCCCTGATCCGTCAGGGCCCGATACTGGCCACCTGTGTCTGTCGCGATGAAGGGCACACCACTCGCCAGGGATTCCAGGGGCGTGACGCCAAAGGGTTCGTATCTGGGAAGATGCAGCATCAGGCTGAGACCGCGGATAAAGCCCGGCATCTGGTCCGTGGGCAGCTCGCCTGCGAAAATGATACGGTCTGTCAGACCGGCCTCGTCGACCTTGGCCTTCAGTCCTGCGAGAAAGCTTTGATCTTTTGGCATCGCGCGCCCGGTGATGACGGCCGTCACATCGTCGTATCGCGGCAGCAGTCGCAGCATCACATCCACAAAACGGTCAGTGCCCTTTGTCGGTCGGATGCGCCCCATCGTGGCGATACCGCGCCGGCCTGGAAACCCGGTCGCCGCCCAGGCGGCCGCGCGATCCTCTGCTGGCGCAAAAACATCCGTGTCAACACCGTGCGGCACGACCTTGAAGACGTTTGGAACAAGATCCGCGGCGGCCTCCGTTGTTGCGATGACGGCATCCATGCGCGAAATCAGAAACCGGGGGAAAGCGGAATGGCGGTGACGCGCCGCAGAGGTGAAAACGATCCGTATCGGCAAGCGTAAAACATCACGTGCCCAGATGGCTGCGCGCATCTCCGTGTTGCGCCGGACGTGCCAGATCACGAAGGGACGCCCATTCGACGGTGTCCGGCTGAGCCGCATGGCGGTCCGGCGCGATACCGCGTCGGGACACCCGGGAAGATCAATCCCGGTGAGCGCCAGATCGAACTGATCCTGCTGCTGGCGCAGGACGCTGGCCGTCGTGGAGGAGACACCGGTGAAATTGCGATTGAAATTCGTGACCACAAGTTCCGGCAAGATATCGCCCCAGTGCTGCTCGGCTTCTGTTAACTAAGGCGAAGTGCGTTGAAAAGACTGCTGGTGAGGCTTTCCAGAGCGCCGCCTGTCTCGCGCGTGAAGGTGCGTGCAGCAGCTTGCTTTTCCTGCAGGAGATCGGGCGAGGCGAAGGCCTCTTGAACCGTTTTTGCGATCTCTGCGGCATCTGCAACCTGCTGGCCTGCGCCAGACATATCCAGATCGTGGTAGGCATGTGCGAAGTTGGCGTAATGCGGCCCGTGCAAAATGAAGGATCCTGCCTGCGCGGGTTCATAGGGATTATGCCCCCCGACATCCGTGAAGGATCCGCAGAGAAGTGTCAGCGGGCAAAGCTTGTACCAAAGCCCCATCTCGCCGAGCGTATCCGCCAGATAAACCGCCGCATCCTGTTTCGGTAACTCACCTTTTGCTCGCCGCGTCGCGGTCAGACCCGCTTTGAGAATCAGGGCGTCAATCGCGTCGGCTCGTTCGGGATGGCGCGGCACAAGGATCAAAACCGCGTCGGGATGCGTGTTCAGGATCTCGCGATGGGCTTCAATCGCGATTTCGTCCTCGCCGGGATGCGTGGAGGCGGCAAGCCAGACGGGGCGCGTACCGATCTTTTCTTCAAGAGATGTTAGCGCGTCGGCATCATAGGGCAGGGGGTCGGCCAGCGCCTTCAGGTTCACACCGCGCTGCGCACTTTCCACACCCAAGGCGCGCAGATGCGTCTCGGTTCGGTCATCCTGACAATGGATGATCTCGAAATGGTTCAGCAGATATCGCGCAGACGTTTCAAACCGCTTCCAGTTTCGGACCGAACGATCCGAAATCCGGGCATTAACGAGAGCCATCGGTATCCCGCGCGCGCGGCTCTCGCGCAGCATGTTGGGCCACAACTCGCTTTCGACAAAGATCGCGGCATCCGGTCGCCAGTGTTCCAGAAACCTGCGCAAGTATTTCCGGCTGTCGAGGGGAACAAACTGGTGTTGGGTGCGCGCTGGCAGCCGGTTTGACAGTATTTTTGCCGAGGTTTGCGTGCCGGATGTAATAAGAAAACGCAGATCGTTCCGTGCGCACGTCATTTGCCCGATCAGCGGAAGGATTGACAGGCTTTCGCCCACAGATGCGGCGTGGCACCAGACGAGCTTTCCCTCCGGTCGCGCTTGCGTGGCCTCACCGCGACGTTCGCACACGCGGTCTTGCGGCGCCCCCAACCGCATCAGCTTTGCTGTGACCTTGGGATAGGCCAGAGGCGCGATCAAATCCGCGCCTGTGCTGTAGATCCGGATTGTGGCCGGCGCCGGGCCGGGTGTTGTCATCCGCCGGTATGGCTCATGTGCCGCGACATCTGACCTTTCACTTGCTGGCGCTCATAATCGAAATCATGCCCTTTGGGTTTGCGCGAAATTGCTTCGCGGATGGCGTCTTCCAAAGGGGCATCATCCTTGGGGTTGTTTCGCAATGCGGCGCGCAGATCGGCCTTGTCCTCTTGACCGAGGCACATGAACAGATCGCCAGTGCAGGTCATGCGGACCCGGTTGCAGCTCTCACAGAAGTTGTGGCTGAGCGGCGTGATAAATCCGACCTTCTGTCCTGTTTCTTCCAGCTCCACATAGCGCGCCGGTCCGCCGGTTCGTTCCGCCAGATCATGCAGCGTATAATGCTCAGCCAGACGCGCGCGCAAATCCGTCAGCTTCCAGAACTGATCCAGACGGTTTTCATTGCCGATATCGCCCATCGGCATCACTTCGATGAACGTGATGTCCATATCGCGCTCTGCGCACCATTCAATCAGCGCGTTCAGCTCGTCCTCGTTGAACCCTTTCAGAGCCACGGTGTTGATCTTAACCCTCAAGCCGGCCTTCTGAGCCGCATCGATACCGCGCAGCACTTGTGGCAACCTGCCCCAGCGGGTGATCTCGGCAAACTTCGCTTCATCCAGCGTATCGAGCGAGATATTGACCCGGCGTACACCCGCTGCCGCCAGCACGTCTGCAAACCGTTCGAGCTGTGAGCCGTTTGTCGTTAGTGTCAATTCCCGCAATGCGCCGCTCTCCAGATGCCGCGACATGCTGTTGAAGAACTGCATGATATTGCGTCTCACGAGGGGTTCGCCGCCGGTTATGCGCAGTTTCTCTACGCCCATCCGGATGAAAGCGCTGCAAACACGATCAAGCTCTTCCAGCGTCAGCAACTCTTTCTTGGGCAGAAAGGTCATGTTTTCCGCCATGCAATAGACGCAGCGGAAATCACACCTGTCTGTCACGGAAATGCGCAGATAGCTGATATCGCGATGGAACGGGTCGGTTAGCTTTTCAGTCATCGCGTAAAACGTATTCATCCCGTGGGTATCGAGCAAGTGTCTTTTGACGACTGAGGCCGTTTGAAGCAGGCGCCTACTTGTGCGTTTTGCGCTGTCTCAAGGGGAAAGCCGATGCAGCCGGGATCGACTACTCTACAGTTACCGATTTCGCCAGGTTGCGCGGCTGGTCGACATCCGTGCCTTTCGCGGTTGCAGTGTGATAGGCCAGCAATTGCGCGGGCAGGGCATAGACAAGCGGGGTCAGCAACGCGTCCACCTTTGGTAAAACCAGCGTCATCCAGGTATTTTCGCCGGCCGCCGCCGCGCCTTCGGGGTCCGTGACAAGAACAACTTTGGCGCCGCGTGCCATCACCTCCTCTATGTTTGAGACGGTCTTGTCAAAAAGCGCATCGCAGGGGGCCATGACGACAACAGGCATATCTTCGTCGATCAATGCGATTGGTCCATGCTTCAGTTCACCCGATGCATAACCTTCTGCATGTATATAGCTGATTTCCTTTAGTTTTAAGGCAGCCTCCATGGCCAGAGGAAACATCAGGCCGCGTCCCAGGAAAAGCGCGTTGTCCGAATGCGATAGCTGAAGCGCCGCCCGCTCGTATTCAGAATTGGATTCCAGAACAGTGTTTATCAGGGACGGAACGCCGCGCAGGGCAGAAAGCGTATCGGTCATCCTGTCTGCCTCAAGGCTCTGCCGATCCTGCGCCGCCTTCAACGCCAGCAAGAGCAGCACAACCAGCTGACAGGTAAAGGCCTTGGTCGAGGCCACGCCAATCTCTACGCCGGCATGGATGGGCAGGGCGAGATCGCTTTCCCGGGCGATGGAGCTTTCTTCGACATTGATCACCGACAGGATTGTCGCGGCGCGACCCTCGCAAAACCGTAAGGCCGCGAGAGTGTCGGCCGTTTCTCCGGATTGACTGACGAAGATGGCGGCGGTGCGCGCGGGAATAGGCGGCGCGCGATAGCGAAATTCCGAGGCAATATCGACATCCACGGGCAGGCCCGACAATTGCTCGAACCAGTATTTCGCGGTCAGGCACGCATAATAGGCGGTTCCGCAGGCCACAAGGATCAACCGGTCATAGGCCGAAAAGTCCAGTTTCGGATCGACAAACGTGAGCGACGTCCCCTCGGCAGAGATATAGTGGCGCAGCGCATCCCCGCTCACACCCGGCTGTTCGGCGATCTCTTTTGCCATGAAATGCCTGTGACCTGCCTTATCGACGCGGGTTGCATCGAGTTTGACCTCCCGGATCGCCCGGTTGGCCAGATTTCCGTTGCCGTCGATCACCTGCGCCGAGTTGCGTGTCAGGATCGCAACGTCACCCTCTTCGAGATAGGCAATCCGATTGGTCATCGGGGCCAGCGCGATGGCGTCGGATCCGACATACATCTCGTCCTCGCCATAACCGATGGCCAGCGGGCTGCCCTTGCGCGCGGCTATCATCAGATCGTCTTTTCCCTCAAACAGGAAACACAACGCATAAGCCCCCTCCAGCCGTTCGATCGTCTGGCGCGCGGCGTCTTCGGCGCTCAGGCCGTCCTGCAGTTTCTCGCGCACCATGATCGCGATTGTCTCTGTGTCGGTGTCGGTCTCATGTGCAACGCCGCGCTCGGCCAGTTCTGCGCGCAATTCGCGGTAATTTTCGATTATCCCGTTATGCACCACCGCGACGGGCCCCGCCTGATGCGGATGTGCATTCATCACCGTGGGGGCGCCATGGGTGGCCCAGCGGGTATGGCCGATCCCGGATTTTCCGGGGAGCGGATCGTGCGTCAGAAGATCGGAGAGGTTGACGAGTTTTCCGATAGTGCGTCGCCGTTCGAGCTTTTCGCCATTGAGTGTGGCGATGCCCGCGCTGTCATACCCACGGTATTCAAGTCGTTTCAGCGCCTCCACCAGGAGCGGCGCCACTTCATGCTGGCCCAATACACCGACAATCCCGCACATTACTCTGCCTCATTTTTCTTGATGCTCTGTTGTTTTTCTTTTCGCCGCCGCAACGCATCGAAGAATTTGCGCGCAAGGCCCGGTTTGTTGTCCTGGCGCGCCCGCGCCACGGCGAGTGCCTCGTCCGGCACGTCATTGGTGATAACCGATCCGGAGGCCGTCATCGCGCCTTGCCCGACAGAGACCGGCGCGACCAGCATGGTGTTCGATCCGATAAAGGCGTCCGAACCGATCTCGGTGCGGTGTTTGAAAACACCGTCGTAGTTGCACGTGATCGTACCCGCGCCGACATTGGCCCGATCCCCTACGCGTGCTTCGCCCACATAGCTCTGGTGGTTGACCTTGGCACCGGTTCCGATCTCAGCCTTCTTCAGCTCTTCGAAGTTTCCAATCCGCGCCTCAGCCCCCAGTTTTGCGCCCGGGCGCAAGCGGGCATAGGGCCCGACAACAGCGTTCCCGCCGATATGGCAGCCCTCGAGATGCGAGAACGATTTGATATGCGCGCCGTCTTCGATCCGTACGTCCGGGCCAAAGACCACGTTGGGTTCAATCACCACGTCACGGCCAAACGTCGTATCATAGGACAGATGCACCGTGTCCGGGTCGCGCAGTGTCACCCCTGCATCCATGGCGGCGGCGCGCGCGCGCTTCTGAAACACCGCTTCGGCCCGGGCCAGATCGGCACGGGAATTCACACCCAGCGTTTCCGCTTCCGGGCAGGTCACGGCTGTGACGGAACGGTCTTCGGCGCAGGCCAGTTCGACGATATCGGTCAGATAATATTCACCCGCCGCATTATCCGGGCGAAGCGCATCAATCAGTCTGAAAAGCAGCGCGGCGGGGGCAATCAGAATGCCCGAATTGCACAGCGAAATGGCACGCGTGGCTTCGTCGGCATCCTTGTATTCCACGATTTTCTTCAGACAGTCGCCGTCCTTGACCAAGCGGCCATACCGCCCGGGTTCAGCAGCCTGAAAGCCCAGCACGGCGATATCGTGGTCCTGCCGTGCGGCCATAAGATGCATTAATGTGTCCGCGCTTATAAACGGTGTGTCGCCATAGAGCACGACCACATCGCCCGCGAAATCGGCCAGTAATGGGGCCGCCTGCGCCACGGCATGTCCTGTGCCAAGAGGATCATCCTGCCGCACAAACTCAACGCCGGGGTCAAAGCGCTCTACGACATCTTCTACCTGTACTGCCGCGTGACCGGTGACGAGCACCACGCGCGCCGGGTTCAATGCACGTCCGGCCGAGACCGCATGATGCACCAGAGGCGCACCGCCAACCTCATGCAGCACTTTGGGCAGATCCGATTTCATCCGCGTGCCCTGACCAGCGGCGAGGACAATCAGAGCTAGGCTCATTCGGTTTCTCTTTCCTTCCAGACGGGACCGTTTTATCGGCTGATACGGGTCGCGCAAGGACCGGCCCTGTAAATTCTGATTGCAGCATATGTCAGTGCTGGGCGAAATGCCGCTCGCGCGACCAAAACGCAGGAGAGTGCTTTGAAACCAACCGTGGTTTTCGACCTCGACGGGACGCTTGCCGATACGAGCGGTGATCTGATCGAAGCCGCCAATGCCTGTTTTCGGGGCATGGGTGCCGGCAGTGTGCTGGACGCAAATTCAGATGCCGGGACGGCGTTGCGGGGCGGGCGGGCGATGCTGCGGCTGGGACTGACCCGGATCGGACGCGCAGATGACGAAGACGAGGTGGCGCGCCAATATCCCGTGTTGCTCAACCACTATGAGCAGGCCATCGATCAACACACGTTCCTTTATCCCGGAACAATGGAAGCCATCGCGCGACTGAAGGCGCGGGGAATCGCCGTGTCCATTTGCACAAACAAACCGGAGGCACTGGCGCGATTGCTGATGACACGGCTTGGTGTTCTGGATCAGTTCGATGCGCTTGTGGGGGCCGACACATTGCCCACGTCCAAGCCAGATCCCGCGCCGTATATCGCGTCGGTGGAACGTGCCGGAGGCCATGTAAGGCACAGCCTTTTGGTCGGCGATTCCGAAACCGATCGTTTGACGGCACACGCCGCCGGGGTGCCTTCGGTTCTGGTTACCTTCTGGCCCGGTCAGCCTGATATCGAAACGCTGAAGCCCGACGCGACGCTCGATCATTTCGATGAACTGGATGACGTTGTGACGCGTCTGCTGCTTTAGCTTTCGCAGGTCTGGCGGGTGGGCTATCATCTGCCCCGTGATCCGCGCATGGAGACAAAGCATGGACGTGTTCAAGGGCAGTTTCACGCAACAAGAGCCGATCCCCGAGGCCGGGATCGAGGCGGCATTGGACGTGCTCCGCTCGGGCCGGTTGCATCGCTACAATCTGGGACCTGACGAGGTGGGCGAGGTGGGCCTGCTGGAGCGCGAATTTGCGGAGTATTGCGGAGCGCGCTACTGCCTTGCGGTGGCCTCTGGCGGTTATGCCATGGCGACCGCCCTGCGGGCCATTGGCGTGGGTCCGGGTGATGCCGTGCTCAGCAACGCCTTCACGCTGGCCCCCGTTCCGGGCGCGATTGCCGGTGTCGGGGCGAGGCCGGTCTTCGTCGGCGTGACGCCTGATCTTACAATTGATCTCGATGATCTGTTGTCCAAAGCGGATCAGGCGAACGTCCTGTTGCTGAGCCATATGCGCGGCCATCTGTGCGACATGGATCGCCTGATGGAGATCTGCGACGGGGCCGGGATCACCGTGGTGGAAGACTGCGCCCATACCATGGGAGCTGCGTGGCGTGGCGTGGCGTCCGGGCGTTGGGGCAAGGTCGGGTGTTACTCGACCCAGACCTACAAGCATCTCAACTCCGGCGAAGGCGGTTTTCTGGTCACAGATGACGACGAGGTGATGGCGCGCGCTATCCTGCTTTCTGGATCATACATGCTTTACGGGCGTCACGGCACAGTGCCGCCCGATGCGGTGATGGAGAACGTGAAGTACGACACGCCAAACATCTCGGGCCGAATGGACAACCTGCGCGCCGCGATCCTGCGTCCTCAGTTGCATAAACTCGATGAAAACTGCGCCGCCTGGACGGCCCGCTACGAGGCCGGCGAGTCAGGTCTGCGCGATGTGCCCGGCCTCGGCCTGATAGAGCGACCGGAGGCCGAGCGCTATGTCGGCTCGTCAATTCAGTTTCTGCTGCTCGATTGGACGTCCGATGCGATCGACGAAGTGCTGGCGCGGTGCGCGGCACGCGGTGTCGAGCTGAAGTGGTTTGGCGCGGATGAACCCAAAGGATTTACCAGCCGCTACGATAGCTGGCGCTACGCACCGTCATCCGCGATGCCGCAGACGGATCGTATCCTGCGCGGGATCCTCGACATGCGGCTGCCGCTGACCTTCAGCCTTGAGGATTGCGCTCTCATCGCGCGGATTATCCGGGCCGAGGTCAGCGCGGTTTATCAGGGCCGGGAGGCCGCGGAATAGTGATCCCATCTGCGGGCAGGGGTGAAAGTCCGCGTCACGTCTCGCACGGAATGCCGGGCCCTTGACCCGTTGGATGTTGTTTCTTCCCCTTGTGGCGTTTGTCGCGGCTCTGGCCGGTCTTGCATTCATGCTGGGTGTGCGCACCGCCACGACGACGGAGACCGAGGTCATCGACAGGATTGCGCAACTCTACACCCAAGAGGCGGCCAAGGGGGCCGCTCGAACGGATTGTAAAGCGGTGCCTGCGCAGTCCTCGGGATTATGGCTGGTTGTCATCTGCGAGCGCCCGGGCGGTCAGGGTATTGAGTACTTTATTGACCGGTTCGGCCGGATCGCCGATCGCAGACAGATCAACTGATGCTCACGGATTTCATGCTGTCCGATTACATGTCTTTGGAGAGGCGGAGCGATTGCAGATCGCCCCGCCGGATAGCCTGTGATCAGAAGTCGATCACATAGGAGATGCCGTAGATGAAGGGGTCAATGCTGACCTCTCCGATCGGCAGGCCATTCACTTCCACATCTGTGTCGATATCCGCCCAGCGAATGTCCGCCCGAACCGAGCCGCGCTCGTTCACGCGGTAGTCGATGCCGGCATGCAAAGCAAATCCGAAGGAATCGTCCAGACTGATCGATGCGCCGGTCAGCGCGCCGGAGGTGCTTTCGTCAAAGAAGTGGGTATAGTTCACCCCGGCCCCGATGAACGGTGTCCAGTTGCTGTTATTGACGAAGTAGTATTGCAGCGACAGGGTGGGCGGAAGGTGCTTGGTGCTGGCGACCTCGGCACCGCCAAGGTTGATATCATGCTCGAAGGGCCATGAGGCCAAAAGCTCGATCCCGATCCGGTCAGCGATAAAGTATTCCGCCGTCACAATCGGTCGTATGTTGGGATCGACATCTACCGGGCCGGCGAGCGTGTTTGACGTTCCACCGTTTGGCGACACGGACGCAACCCCCAGACCAAGCTTCCAATCCCCCTGGGATTGTGCGTGTGCTGCGGTGGACAGCGCGCAAAGAGCAACGGCAGACATCAGTTTCATCGTGGGTCTCATAACAGTACCTCCGGTCAGTGGTGTGCCCGCACATCACCCCAGGTTTCGGGGCCGGGCGTTGATCTTCGTCAACGCGGTGCTGATATTTTCGAGTGTTGCAATTCGGTCGCGTAGGGTGCGCGGGTTTGGCTTCTGCAAAAGATCCCGAATGTTACATACGCGATCGGTCAGATGGGTGCAGAAAGGCCATAATCGCCCTCTACCGACGCCAAGGGGGTTCGCATTCGGACACACGCGGGCTAGAGATCCTTTGACCTGGCCGAACGCGACGCGCATGGCGGGTCATGAGACCCGGAACAGTGGCAGGAGCGTGTGACAGGATGATTGGCAAACGAAACGGCGGATTGATCCTTGCGGGACTTCTGGTGGCGGGCTGCGCGCTGCCGCCTGAAGGCACCTCACCCGGCGATGTTGCACGGTTCCAGGCCGCAGTAGAGACGGTCGGATGCCAATTGATAAGCGAGGCAGAGTATTTGCCCGTGGAACTGCAAACCGGGCTCAGCCGGGAACAGTCCACACGGCTGGCCTCGTACATGGTGGCGAGCAACCGCGCGGTGCGCCTTTCAACAGGCGGTATCAGGCTGACCACCGGCGCCTGCGCGAGCCAGGACTTGGTCGGCTGACGCTGCCTGCGCTTTGACGCGAGCCGGCGTTTCAGTTTTGGCACCCGGTCGACAAATCGGCTGAGGCCCAGTACAGTCCTCTCGGAATGTGAGCGAAAGGGCAAAATGCCGGAACTTATCGGAACATTCACTGAACCCGGCCTATGCAAGCGGGGCCAGAACCGGGGCGCTTCCCTAAACTGTTCAACTATGAGGTTCTAACAAGATGTTCTACGACAGGTTCACCATCTGCCACGCAACTGGCTGGGTATTGGGTCTTGGCGCGGGTGGCATGGCGTTTATCGCGATGGCGTATTTCGTCTGGCTTTTGCCCGCCTTCATGCTGTCCGTTGCGATCGCCATTTTTGTGGCGATGCTGTTTGACCTTCTGATCTGCGGTCGGGGCCGGGACTACGAGGCGCTTGCGGCGGCCAAAGCGGCCGGCAAACCGGCAACAACCGGACTGGAGACATCGCCGGCTCCCAAGGCCGAAGCGGTGGCCGCACCGACTGCAAGCGTTTCTTCAGCCGATGTTGGTAGCAGGCCCGCGTCGATGAGCGCCCCGCGCAGTGGCAAAGCTGACGATCTGAAGCAAATCAAAGGTGTCGGCCCGAAGCTGGAAAAAATGCTGCATGACATGGGCTTTTATCATTTTGACCAGATCGCCGGATGGTCGCCGGAAGAGGTCGCTTGGGTGGATGAGAACCTTGAGGGCTTCAAAGGCCGGGTGAGCCGCGATGGCTGGATCGGACAGGCGAAAACTCTTGCCGCTGGCGGCGAAACGGAGTTTTCCAAACGTGTCGGCGACGGCGACGGCGACGTGTACTGACGCGATCCTAGGCGAGCTTTGATCCATGGTTGATCCGACCCGTGCGGCGCGCTTGCGCCGCAGGGCTGGTCTGGTGATAGCCGGCACCGGTCTTTACTGGGTTCTCATCAATCTGATCGGGGAAAAGGAGGGATTCGGTCAGGGGCTGCGCCTGATCTTTGATCTGGTGGCCCTGGCGGGATTCACTGTGGCGTTCTGGTTGATCTACCTGAGCTGGCGTGCCGGAAGAGACCTCTAGATCACGGGTCTGGACGAAACCGGAGAGTTGAGGGCATAACGGCGCTCAGGCGGAACAGGGGCAGACGCGAATGCAAAACGTGGCAGGTGATCAGGCACGAGTCATTGGCCGGCATCGTGGAGGCGGGTCAGCGGATCGGCAGCGTCGCACGCGGGTGGGACGCGCCTCCGTCCTGGCGCTTCTGTGTCTGGCGAGCTTGGCCGCATGCGGCGAGCGCAACGAGCAGCGCGTCTTCTTTGATGGCGTGCACTTCCGCAGCAAAGCCAAAGCCGTGGACAAGAGCGACCGTCAGAACTTTGTCGTGAATGTCCCCAAAGTCTCCAGAAGCGTGAATGGCGCGAGAGAAGCGGGACGCTACGAAGGCACGCGGTACTGCATAGAGAATTTTGGCACGTCCGAGATCCTTTGGGCCATCGGCCCGGATACCGCCGACGGACGACTGGTCGTCGAGAATAACGATTTCAATTTCCGTGGCACCTGCGTTTTGTGGTAGCGATAGGCGGTTTGCCGCAACGCGCTGACCAACCGTTCCCTTGCAGTCGGGCCAGCGATACCCCAGATTCCGGAGGTCGGCGACACGATCTGTCGACCAAATCAGGAGAAATGCGCGATGACCCCTGGCAGTTTAACGCGCCGTTTGACGGCACTCTTTCTGGCGCTTTGTCTCGCTTTGCCAGCCAACGCGGCTCAAAGCGGATTGCGACAGGAGGCCGACATCAACAACGCACTGCTTGTCATATCGGTGGCGGACAAGATACGCCGCGCCTGTGACTCGATCGGGGCCAACCTGTTCAAAGCGCGTTCTCTTGTAAACAATGTCAAAGAACTCGCCCTCGAAAGAGGCTACAGCGAGGGTGAGATCGACAGTTACATAAATGACAAAGCCAACCGGGCAGAGATGCGGGGCCTGCGCAACGATTACTTCGAAGCGAAGGGCGCCAGCAATCTTGATGCACAAAGCCTGTGCGTTCTGGGCCGTTCAGAGATCGCAAGCAGCACGCAAATCGGCCGTCTCCTGCGCTTGCGATGATGGCGGCCTGGAAGGTAGGGGCGACCGGCGTTTTGGCGCTTGGTCTGCTTGCAGGATGTGCGACAAGCGACGTGCCTGTCGAAAAAGAACCGTTCGAACCTGAATATCAGGAGATCGGCACGCGGCTGCTTGACGATGATTTGGTCGCGTTTGATCTTACGATGACCGGGGCGAGAGATGCGACAGATGTGAAGCGTTACGGTGATTGCGCGGCCGCGCAATATGCGCTCATCCGGGGCTATGGGTATGCGCGCCATTTGCGTACCACCACGCAGCGGTCCGGCGAACGCTGGCAAGGGGATGCGATTTACACCATCTCGGCCGAACGTCCCCTGGGTCTGGAGATCCTCGTGGCCGAGGAAACGGTGCTCGCCTGCGCCGAAGAGGCGATTCCGACAGTGTAAAATGTCAAACGGCGTTAAGCTGCGACACTGCGGGAAGCTTATCAGCCAAACGGCCCGCATGTCTGACGAGCGATTGTCATCGTCGACACCCACAGACTTTTGAGCGGGCCAATGACTTGCCACGCCCGGTGCGATCCGGTCTAGTATGCCGATGATCCAGCTCTACCGAGACGTATGTTCACCTCTGTCTGAAAAACCACTTGGATATTCTGGTGGTTCCACTCAGGCGGCAGGCATGCGTCAAGAGTGTTAGGAGAGATGCAACATGATCCAAAGGTCCGCTTGATGAGTGACGTCAAAAACCCGTTCGAACTGATGATGGCGCAGGCGCAGGAAATGGCCAAAGCGTTCAATCCGGCGCTTGAATCGTTTTCGCCCAAAGGGTTCGAACAGCTCTGGCCAACCATGCCCAAGGAATTCATGGAGATGAGCTTTGGCAAAGGAATAAACAAGGACGGACTCGATGCGCGGACGCGTCTTTTGCTCACGCTCGCAGGGCTGACAATGCTGGGCGCGCAAAGCGATACCCAGATCCGGGTCACGGTGCGACATGCGCTTGAGGCCGGCGCGACGCCCGATGAGGTCGCAGAGACCATCGCCATGATGTCGATGTTCGCCGGGATTCCGTCCATGAACCGCGCAATGGGTTTTGCGCGAGAGGTTCTTGACGATCTGGAGCCAAAGGACGATGCGGAATGATTGCGGCTTCGGCTTTTGGTCTGTTCAGCATTGTCTTTCTTGGCGGCGCGCTTGTGACGGCATTGGCGCGGCAGCCCGCGCTCGCGGCATTGGGGCTCTTTTCAGCTATCCTCTCAGGCGCGGGATTGTGCGTGTTGCTTGACGCGGTGGCGCTGGCTTTGGGTCTTGTCGCCCTCGCATTGGCTGCCAGCGCAGGGTTGAACCATTACCTTTCGGCGGGCCTCGGTGGGGGCGGTGTGGGTCAGGCGCTCAACCGGCGTTTGCAGTTTGTCGGAGGAGGGCTTGCCGCAGGCATGCTGCTTCTTCAGATCGTCCTGGCAGTGTTCGATGTGCGACTGCTGCCGCAGGGGCAGCCCGAAGATCCATTGCAGGCCGCAACTGCGGCGGCTGATCTGAGCACCGGTGCGCTCTCGGCGTCTGACATCGTGCTGCTTGCCCTCACGCTGCTACTGGCCGTCGTGGGTGTGGTTGCTGGCCTGTCGCTGTCCGGCCATGGGAACGCGGATGAGCAGGGGGCGCGGCGCGTGCTTTCGCATCCGCTGCGCGCGGGTGGTCCTGTCTCTGGACGTGGGGGGTGACGCACATGGCGAGCGTTGGGCAATGCGTCAGTTTGGCGCTTTTTGGAGCGGTTTTGGCAAGCAGCGCTCAGGCAGAGACGACGCTGGCTTCCTGCACGCGAACGACTCACGTAAGTCACGGCGGCCAAGACCTGCACGAGGACCTCGGAGAGGGACGGGTGATGTGGCGTGAATGGTGGTCTCAGGAAGGTACGGCCACGGATTACGTGATCGCGGATTGTGGCCCCGGCACAGGTTTACGCTTTCGCACTGCGGAGGAGAACATGGGATCCCGTCCGCCGTTTGACCGCACCGACGCGGCGCTGAAGGTGATTGCAAGCCACCAGCGTGGCGCGCGTGTCTTTGCAACGCTCGACAGGATTGCAGAGGACCTGCACCGCACCGCGCGGGATGTCTCTCTTTACGATCTGACACGCGAGCCTTGCGCGTGTGCCGCGCTATATGGGACGTTGCGGGGTGCCAGGCCCGCCTATGACCCGAAGGGATAGGGCATGACACATCAACTCCAAAGATGTGCAACGCGGCTCGGGAGCCAGTGCAAACCATGATCATGCTGGACCATTTTGTTGTGCTGGCGGGCCGCGGTTGTCTTATCGGTTTGGCCGGGTGCCTTCGGCACAGAGGCCATGTTGCTCTGGTTGTGATTTCAGGGGTGCTCTCAACACTGGCTGCCCTGATCTTGATCGTCGCTGCGCAGGCGTATCATGGCGAGCCTCCATCACTTTATTGGGCATTTGCGCTGGCCTTCGCTGTTGTCACCCAGGCAGGCGTTGCAGCGGCTCTCATGATATGTGTCTATCGGCGACGCGGCGCGCTGGCGCTGCGCCGAATCAACGCACCGAGAGGCTGAGCATATGGAACAGACCCTCTTGCTTGCCCCGCTGGCGGGCGCTGTGATCGCCGCGCTGGGCTGGCGTCTGATTGGTGAGAGCGCGGCGCGCTGGACGGCGACAGCGCTCATCCTGCTCGCGGCAGGGCTGGGCTGGCTCCTGGCCCTCAACGCATCGCCGAACGCGACAGTTCGGTACTTTCAAACGTGGATCGAGTCCGGATCGCTGTCGTCTGCATTTGCATTCCGGCTGGATCTTGTCATGGCTGTGCCGCTTGCGCTGGTGATCAGCCTGTCGGCTATCGCTCATGTTATCGCTTTGACCCGGCCCGCCACTCCGGACGCAGCCGCAGGCGCGGGCAAACCCCTGCCGGGTCAGGAGGCACGTCTGTGCGCCGGCATGGGTCTCTTGACCTTCGCCATGCTCCTGCTGATCGTCGCCGATGATCTGGCACAGTTTCTGGCAGGTTGGATCGCGGTGGGCTTTGCCAGCTATGTTTTGACCGGTCTTTTTCTGCGAAGACCCGCGGCCTGCAAAGCGGCACTTCGCGTGGCTTTGACGCTCCGATGTGGGGAACTCGTTTTAATCTCTGTAATTGTTTTCCTTTTTGCACTGGCAGATACAATTCGTTTCGATGACGTTTTCGAGGCGCTGCCGGATCTTGAACAGATGCGGTTTCAGATCCTGGGACTGCAGGTTCAGGCGACCGAGTTGATCGTTGCCGGAATTGGCCTGGCGAGCCTGATCATGGCAGCTCAGGTCGTCTTTTTCGGGTGGATAATGGACGCCGCCGAAGCACCGTTGCCCGGGGCCGTTCTTTTGCTGACCGCCGGGCCGATTGTGGCGGCGTCAGTTCTTTTGATGAGGATGACCCCGGTTCTGGATCTGACATCTGTCGCCAATGGATGGCTTGTCGCGGCGGCGATGGCCACAACCCTTATCGCGTCTACAAGCGCGACGGTGCAGACAGATCCGGTGCGCGCGATCGCCTGTCTTGCGGGCGCGCAAGCGGGTTTCGTGCTCGCGGCTTTCGGGGTGGGGGCGCCCGAGGCCGCCATGTGGTATCTTGTAAGCGCTATGACAGCGCTGGCGGCGCTGGCGCTTGCAATCGGCGCGGTCGGGCGTGGAACGGAACCGCGTGACTTGGCGCGTCTCGGGGCAATGGGTCGGAAGACGCCGCTCTTACTGGCCGCGGCGGTGTTTGCCTGCGCATCTCTTGGCGCGCTGGGTGTACCGGGCAGCGGTTTTGGGTTTACGGGATTTTTATCCGCCTCGGCTGTTTTTGCCGCCCTGGCCAATGCTCCGTCGCCGGAATGGCTTTGGGCAGGTGGGCTCGCCTTTACGCTGTGCAGCCTTGCGGCGTGGCGTCTGGTCCTGCGCGTCTTTGTCGCCGCACCCCGGTCGTCCGAGGCGACGGCAGAGCTTTCGCCGGTGAGCGGGATCGTGACAGTGCTGGTTCTGGCATTCGCCGTCGCCAGCGCCACGATGGGTCTTTTTCTGATCACACCTGAGCCCGTTCAATCGGACATTTTGGTTGTCCTTGCCGGACTGGTCGGGCTTGGATTGGCCGCCATCGCGGCGCGCGCCGGCGCGGGTCTGTCCAGAAGACTGAAGAACGCGGCGCCCTGGGTACCGGCCGCGTTGGTCAACGGCTGGTATATGTCATCGATACTGCGCAAAGCCGTTGCGCTGCCTCTGATCTGGATCGCTGATTCCCTTGCGCGTACACCACGCGATGAAGAGGGCCAGGGACCTCAGCCCGGGATGCTCAGGCTTGCCCCGGTTCTGGCCCAGCAGGCCAGCCGACTGCAGGGTGGTTTGCTGGCAAGCTACGGTGTGGCGCTGGCGATCGGCGTGGTGGTCCTTGTGCTGTGGATCGTTTTGATGGGCAGGGCGTCGTAATGGACAATATCCTTTCAATCATCACGTTCACGCCGGCCCTCGCGGGCCGCATTCTCGCGGCGTTTTTGCGCGGAGAAGATGAAATGGCGCAACGAAACGCCCGCTGGGTCGCGCTCTTCGCCACCAGTCTGACGCTCCTTATGTCATTGATCCTCCTGGTCGGGTTTGACACCGATCTACCGGGATTTCAGTTCGTGGAGGACCGCGCCTGGATGTTCGGGCTGCAATACAAGCTTGGGATCGATGGGCTTAATGTGATGTTCGTAGGGCTGACGGCTTTCATTATGCCTTTGGTCATTGCGACGTCTTGGGATGTCACCCATCGGGTGAAAGAATACATGATCTCGCTTCTGCTGCTCGAAACCTTCGTGCTCGGTGCCCTTGTCTCTCTCGATCTGGTCCTGTTCTTTCTGTTTCTCGAAGCCGCGATGGTGCCGCTCTTCCTCCTGATAGGTATCTGGGGCGGACCGGGCCGGGAAACGGCGAGTTTCGGAGCCCTGGTTGCCAGCGCGCTCGGAGCCGTCTTGCTGCTCGGCGCCACGATTGTGATGTTCACCGAAGCAGGCACGACAGATATCGACAGATTGATGGATCATCAGTTCGGCGCCGAGGACGTCAGCGTTCTGGGCCTTAACGTGCCGGGGGGGCTTCAAACGCTTCTGTGCCTCGCCGTGATCACGGGATTTGCGATAAAGTTGCCGATCTGGCCGCTCCACAGCTGGCATGCGACCGCTCAGGCGCGGGCCCCGGTGGCGGCTGCGGTGGTGCTCAGCGCTATTGTGACAGCGCTGGCGGCCTATGGCCTCTTGCGGCTTGCCCTGCCGATCTTTCCTGTCGGGGCGCTCCACCTGTCGCCGTTGTTTTTTGCCTTCGCTGTTGTGACAGCGCTCTACGCCGCGATGACCGCCCTTTCGCAAACAGATTTTCGCAAGGTGACCGCCAGTGTAAGCATGGCCCTGGTGTCTGTCGCCGCTATGGGGCTTTTCTCGGGGAGCCAACAGGGGCTCGACGGTGCCATTCTGTTACTGCTCAGCCAGGGACTGGTTGCCTGCGGTCTGTTGCTGTCTGCGAGCGTTTTGTTGCATCGGACAAACACAACCGATCTGGAGGCGTTTGGTGGCCTTTCGATCCGCATGCCGCTGTTTTCTGTCCTGTTGATCCTGATCATCTGGACGGCGATCGGGCTTCCCGGCAGTGCCGGGTTTGCTGCTGTCTTTCTGACACTGGCTGGGCTGTCCGGGGACAGACCCTGGGCCGTACTCGTGGCTCTGGTGGTGCTGGCCCTGATCGCCGGTGCCTTGCTGGCGGCCTTCCGCAAGATCATGCGCGGCGACCTGATAAAGGAAAGTCTGAAATCAGTGGAAGATCTTGACCTCAGAGAGCGGTTGACACTGATCCCGGTGGCCGCCGCCATAGTCGTACTGGGTCTGTATCCAGCCCTGGTGACAGAACGTGTCGGCGGCGCGACAGAGGCACTTGCCGTGTTGTTCGAAGAGATCAAAGAGACCGAGATGCAAGCGTCACGACCGTCAGAGAAGCTGTTGCAGACAGACTCAACGGCATTTTTGGACCAGGGGCGCGAGGTCGCCGTGCCTTTCTCGCGGTGAACGGACACCTTCATGCTGGCTGAAACCGTGGCACTGGTGCCGGACGTCGCAGTGGTCCTGGCGATTGTGGTTATACTCTGTCTGCGCAGCTACCTGATCGAACGGACTCTGGAAGTCCGACTGTTGGGCGCCACGATTTTAGGATTGGTGGCGCTGGCGCTCTGGATCGTCTTTTACGGGGAAGGCGCCCGGATTCTGGCCGGCGGTGTCCTGATCGAGGATTCCTTGAGCCGCATGACCCAGTGCGTTGTGCTTTTGGCTTCAGCGGCGGCGCTGGCTATTGGCATCGAGGGCGGCCAGCGCGCAACGGCCCGCGACCCTTATGTTGCGGCTCTGGTCCTTCTGGCCGTTCTGGGGCTGCTCATCGTAAGTTCGGCCGGGGATCTGCTGGTTCTGTTTCTGGGTCTTCAGCTCTATGCGCTGCCGGTCTACGCGCTGATCGCGCATCGTGAGAACAGCAGCAAAGCCATCGCTGCAGGATTGCGCGCAGCACTCGTCGGCACTGTCGGCTCGGCGCTGGTTTTGTTCGGCATCGCTTTGGTGATCGCCTCGGCGGGCACCACGCTCTATACGGAACTGGCCCCGCTTTTGACAGACTCGCCCGGCCTCCTTCTTTCGGCGGGACTGGCGCTTCTGATCGCGGGTTTGGCGTTCTACCTCGCGCTCGCCCCGTTTCATCTCTGGCTTCAACCCGCATTGGAGGCAGCGCCCTGGCCCGTTGTGGCGCTGATGGTGGGTGCGGCGCCACTGGCTTTGTTCACGGCGCTTGCGCGGCTTGTCTTTGTGGCCTTCGGAGATGTGGCCGCACTCTGGCAGCCCGTCTTGGCAGCTATGGGTCTCCTGTCGGTTCTTGCAGGCGCGATCGCAGGCTTTGCGACCGATCGCCTCTCGCATCTGCTGGCCGCCTTCGCGACACTGGGCGCCGGTTTTGGGCTGATGGCACTTTCGGCGGGCTCCGCTGACGGCGTTTCGGCCATGATTGCTCAGGTCGCACTGCACGCGACCGCTCTTCTGGGGTTCATCGCCTTCCTGTCACTTCTGGAGAAAGATGGCGGCGCTGTTGAGAGGCTGCGGGATCTGAATGGCTATTCCGAAGCACAAATGTTTCGTGCCTTTGCCGCTCTTTTGATCCTGTTCAGCGCCGCTGCGATGCCGCCTCTGGCAGGTTTTCTAGTACGCTTCAACGTCGTTCAGGCGATGTATGACAGCGGCTTGATCTGGCAGAGTCTGGCGGGTGCGGGAGCGATGATTGTCGCGGGTGCGACGTTTCTGCGTCCGGCCTGGCGGCTCTATCTCGCCGCTGATGTGAGCGATACGGAGACACGAACGGCGCGCCTGTCGGATCTCGTCCTTGTGATCTCCGCTCTTGTTGCGCTTCTGAGTCTGCTGTCGCTTGGTGGTCTGGAAGCGGCCTTTGAGGCCGCAGGTGCGCGTCTTGAGCGGTAGGGCCAACTGGCCCGCAGGGGTGCAACGCGTGGTGCTGGAGAGCACCGACAGTACCAATGCGGAGGCGTTACGACGCGCGCCCGGCGTGCAGGCGCCGCTCTGGATCTGCGCGTTGCGCCAGAGCGCCGCGCGCGGACGGCAGGGCCGCTCCTGGTCCTATCCGGAAGGTAACTTTGCCGCGACACTGGCCATGCGTCTGGATGAGCCACCATCCCGACTGGCGTTGAGATCCTTCGTCGCCTCGCTGGCCTTGCATGATGTGCTCGAAGACCTGACACGGACGAAGACACCGCTTGCTCTGAAGTGGCCCAATGACGTTCTGCTGGACGGCGGCAAGGTTGCGGGCATTCTGCTGGAAACCACTGGAACCCCGCCTGTTCTGGCCATTGGTTTTGGCGTCAACCTTGTCCACATCCCGCAAGACATCGATGACCGACAAGGTGCCTTTGCCCCGGTTGCGCTGAACGGCTGGTCAGACAGGGAAGTATCACCCGTCGGCTTTCTCGATCACCTCGCCTGCGCCTATGCACGACGCGAGGCGGTCTTTACCCGCTTTGGATTTGCGCCGATCCGGCAGGCCTGGCTGGCCAAAGCCGCGCGACTGGGTCAGGAAATCACGGCCCGCACAAGCCGCAGGAACATCACGGGTATCTTCCGTACAGGGGACGACGACGGGCAACTTGTTCTATCTACGCCCGATGCGACCGTGGCGATTCCGGCGGCTGATGTGTATTTCTGAAGGTTCTTCAAATGCTTCTGGCGATAGATTGCGGGAACACGAACACCGTTTTTTCGATCTGGGATGGTGAGACATTTCTGTGCACGCTGCGCACATCGACCCACCATGCCCGGACCGCGGATGCCTATTTCACGTGGTTTTCGACGCTGGTCTCGCATTACGGAATCGAGCCAAACATCAAGGATGTGATCATTTCCTCGACCGTCCCGCGCGTCGTTTTCAACCTCCGCGTTTTCACTGACCGGTTTTTTGGCTGCCGTCCGATTGTTGTCGGTAAACCGGATTGCGATCTTCCGGTGCCGCCGCGTGTCGATGAGGGCACGCAGGTCGGCGGTGTGATTGCGCCCGGCGTAAACCTGTCACTGGAGGCGTTGCACAGTGCTGCCGCGGCCCTGCCGCATGTCGATGTCACCAAGCCGCAACAGGTCATAGGCACCAATACGGTCGATTGTATGCAGTCGGGCGTCTTCTGGGGCTATGTCGGTTTGGTCAACGGCATCTGTGCCCGCATTCGTGCAGAATATGAAAAACCAATGAAGATCATCGGCACAGGCGGGCTCGCCCCGTTGTTTGCGCAGGGTGATCTGCTGTTTGATTACATAGAGGATGATCTGACGATGCATGGTCTGACGGTCATTCACGCCTTCAATACGAAGGCTGAAAACACAAGGAAATGACGCGTGAGCGCTGACAGACTCATTTATCTGCCTCTGGGCGGGGCAGGCGAAATCGGCATGAACGCCTATGTCTACGGGTATGGACCGCCGGGGGACGAACGCCTGATCCTTGTCGATCTGGGCGTCGCGTTCCCGGATATGGATGGCACGCCGGGTGTGGACCTTATTTTTCCTGATATTCAATGGCTTGAAGAGCGATCCTCACGTTTGGAGGCGATCTTTATCACCCATGCGCATGAAGACCATGTCGGTGCCATTGCGCATCTGCATGCCCGTCTTGGCGCGCCGGTCTATGCCCGCACCTTCACGGCGCATATCGCCCGCCGCAAGATGGAGGATCTGGGCGGCAATGAGCGCGCGATTCGCACCGTTTCGGCTTGGCCCGAAACCGTTCAGGCGGGACCGTTCGAGGTGGGATTTGCGCCAATCTCGCATTCCATACCGGAAACGTCCGGTCTTGTGATCGACACGCCGGCCGGTCGCGTGGTCCATTCGGCGGATTTCAAGATCGATCTCGATCCGGTTGTGGGCGAGCCCTTCGATGCCACCATGTGGGAAACCATCGGTGCCTCGGGCGTGCGCGCGCTGGTTTGCGATTCGACAAATGTGTTCAGTGCGCATGAAGGCCGATCAGAAAGCACCGTCGGACCAGAAATCGAGCGCCTGATCGGCAGCTGCAAAGGCATGTTTGTGGCCACGACATTCGCAAGCAATGTGGCGCGGGTGAAGACCCTTGCCGAGGCCGGTCAGCGCGCCGGACGCTCCGTTTGCCTGTTGGGTCGCGCGATGCGCCGTATGATCGAGGCGTCGGTGGACACCGGTTTGTTGAAGGATTTTCCGAAAACGGTGCGGGCCGAAGATGCCTCAGAGATTCCGCGCGAAAACCTCATGCTGATCGTCACCGGCTCTCAGGGGGAACGCCGGGCCGCCAGCGCGCAACTGGCGCACGGGTCCTATCAAGGGTTGGAGATGCGCGAAGGTGACATGTTTTTGTTTTCGTCCAAAACCATCCCGGGCAATGAACGCGGGGTCATCCGCATCATTAACCAGTTCAGTGAAAAGGGCGTCGATGTCATTGATGACAGCAGCGGTCTCTACCACGTCTCGGGTCACGCCAATCGGCCTGACCTGACCCGGTTTCATCAGATACTGTCCCCGCAATGCGTCGTTCCGATGCATGGCGAGCACCGCCATTTACGCGAACATGTCAAGCTCGCTCAAAGCAATGGGGCGGCCGGTGTGCTGGCCCCCAATGGCACCATGATCGACCTGAGCGGCAATCGCGCCGATGTCGCGGATTACGTCGAAACCGGGCGCACCTATCTGGATGGGTCTGTGCAGATCGGCGCGCTCGACGGGATTGTACGCGAGCGCATTCGCATGGCGCTTAACGGACATGTCACGGTGAATGTGATCCTCGATGAAGAGGATGAACCGATGGGAGAGCCCTGGTGCGAAATCAATGGCTTGGCGCCCGAAGGTGATAGCCGCGCGCCGCTTGTCGACGTGCTGGAGGAAGATCTCAGCCAGTTCATGGGCCGCGCCAAACCTCCCACGCTGAAGGACGATGACGCGCTGGAGGAGGGGCTGCGCCGCACCGTGCGCCAGAGCGCGCAAGTCGAGATTGGCAAGCGCCCGGAGGTTACGGTGATCATCAGCCGGTTGAGCTAAGGTAGGTCTCTAGGCCAGCCGCTTCTGATGACGCTGGCCCGCGCCTTGATCACCAGACCCGTCGGGAGCGCAATCAGGTATCGTTTTTGATCGCCAGTCCCATCTCGGTATGCATGACCTTGTCCCCGAAAGCCCAGGATCCGCTTTTGACTTCATGTATGCGCGCGGACGTATTGTCCTTCATCTTCCCGCCCGCCGCTTTTCCGAAGGCATCGATGACAGAGAGAAGAATGCGTTCCTTGTCTTCTTCAGTGAAGACGCCTTCCAGAACAAGAATTGCTATATGAGGCACGCTTGCGCCTTTCTATATGGGCTTTTCGATGCCCCGCCTAAGACGCCATCCGCTCTTCGAAGCTTTTGGCGATGAAGCTGGGTAGGTGATCCCCCATGCCAACCTGATCCCCCTTGCGTCCTTTGCGGGGACGTGACGCGTTTTCGTTCGCGGCCTTGCTGCGGGTTGAAGGGGTGTCTGCAGCGGTTTCCTCAGCGACTTCTGATTGTTCAGGGACGGCTGCGGATTGATCCACCTGCGGTGTATCGCCTTTGCGACCCCGACCGCGGCGCGATGATTTTGCGCTCTTTTTTTCCGCGCTCTCGCTGACGCTTTGCTCCGGTGCCGGCATGCCGAGCGGGTTCTCCAGACGCGGAATTTCCTTCTGTATCAGGTTTTCCACGGCACTCAGCGATTTTTCGTCGCGCGGATTGCAAAGCGTGATGGCCTTGCCCTCGCGGCCTGCGCGTCCGGTGCGTCCGATCCTGAGCACGAAGTCCTCGGCATGGCTCGGCACATCGAAGTAAAAGACATGGCATACCGAGGGGATATCGAGACCTCGCGCCGCCACGTCGGAGGCGACGAGGAGCTTCAGATCTCCGTCCCGGAACGCTTCCAACGTGCGGGTACGCTTCGACTGGTCGAGATCGCCATGAATAGGATCGGCATTATAGCCGTATTTCCGAAGCGACTTGGCGACGATATCCACGTCCGTCTTGCGGTTGCAGAAAATGATCGCGTTTGTGCAGGCCTCGCCTTCACCGTCGATCATTGCGCGCAGGAGTTTTCGCTTTTCACTATCGGCTCTGTCGCGACGGGTGCCCTTGAACATCACGACACCCTGTTCGATGGTCTCGGACGCGGTGGCCTGGCGGGCGACCTCGATCCGTTCCGGAGCCTGCAGGAAGGTGTTTGTGATCCGCTCGATTTCGGGCGCCATCGTGGCAGAGAAAAAGAGCGTCTGGCGGGTGAACGGTGTCAGCGAGAAGATCCGTTCGATATCGGGAATGAAACCCATATCCAGCATGCGGTCTGCTTCATCGACGACCATGACCTGCACGCCGGTCAGCAACAGCTTGCCCCGCTCGAAATGGTCGAGCAGACGTCCGGGCGTGGCGATCAGCACGTCGACGCCTTTATCGATCAGCTTTTCCTGCTCGCCAAAGCTGACGCCGCCGATCAGCAGCGCTTTGGTCAGCTTTAGATATTTCGAATAGGTGTCGAAGTTTTCCGCCACCTGGGCCGCCAGTTCGCGTGTGGGGCACAAAACAAGCGAGCGTGGCATACGTGCCCGGGCGCGCCCACGGGCCAGAAGTGACAGCATCGGCAGCGTAAAGCTGGCCGTCTTTCCTGTGCCCGTCTGTGCGATGCCAAGCACATCGCGGCCTTCCAGAGCGGCGGGAATAGCCCCTTGCTGTATCGGAGTTGGCGTTTCGTACCCGGCCTCTTCAACGGCCTTGAGTACCTTCGGATTGAGGTTCAGTTCAGAAAATTTTGCCATGTATGTCCGTTTTTCGCGGACACTATCTAGGCCCGCCTTCGCCTCGACCGCGCGTATCGCGTCGATGGGCAGCGTTTAGTGATAAATCAACCGACGGTCAATGCCGCTGTCCAATCGTAAACAAAGCGATCCCAAATGTGTGTTTTGTTGCCGTTATAAGGACAATCAGTGGACGTTCGGGAAGTGCAGGTGGCGCTTGCGCGCCAAATCCAGCCTGACGGAAAACAGATGCCCGTTCTGCTCCAACCTCTTGCGCAAGTCCGGTGTGGCCACGCAAACCTCGTTGTAAAAGGCGCGCAGGGCTTCTTCTCCACCGTCCTGTTCGATCCTGGACAATAACTGATGCATCGTCATCGCGTCGTCGCGACCGGCTGCGGCGCCTTTCAAATCGGCACGGTAGGAGCCGTGTTGCAACCTGTAATCGAAATGTCGGCGCCACCTCTCCCAGCTGTCGGCATGCAGATGCACCAGGTGACAATCCGGCAATTCCGCAAACCGGGCATCACGTTCCCCGTTCAGGAACACCCAGTGAATGCGAATGGATACCCCTTCAAGCCCTGTCCGAACGAAGACCTTGCCTGCCACATGGCTCATCATCCCGCCGTTCAGCTGCGCACCGAAGGTTGGATAGATGATTTTGGTCTGCGCCTGCCTGATCTTGATCCTGGGATCGAAGCTCTTGCACCAGATGCCGCCGTCAGGTTGTGGATCATCCGGATCGGACTGTAGCGCTTCAATCGGGCGTATCCGCGCCGACACAACCTGTTGCGGGAGTGCTTTCAGATGCTGCGCCACCGGTTCTTCCGACAGCAGAAATTCATCGACATCCGCATGAAGCAGCCAATCGACATCCGGCGTACGCGTATAGCAATGGGTTGCATTGACCGACTGGCGAAACTGATGCCGTTCCGGCCGCCCCTGTTTTCGGCGGCGTTGTGTCCAGTACCCGTCATCGGTCAGAATGACGCGACATTTCGGGTGTCTTTTCAAAGCCGAGCGGGCCTCAGGCGCATCCTCGTCAAGATAGATAAAGAGTCTGTGGGCCCCAAGCTCTAGATAGTGTGCTGCGAAGTCCAGGATATCTCTGGCAGGGGCGCGGATCGTGGTCACCACGCCCCAGGTCGGGTCGGTCGTCATGATGCGATCATGCGGAGCGTTCTGCCCTCTGACAAGAGACTAACACGCGTCTGGCTCGTTTTAAGGCCCTGTATCTACTGCGAGGTATCCGCAAAACGCTCGGACGAGCCATGCAACTCCGGTATGTATCCAAGAGCGAGCGTGGCTACCGTCGAACGGGGTGTCAGAACTGTCACCATGCCGTCTGGCCGGGCGATCTGTTCTGTGTATCCTTCCGGCGTGTAGCGCAACAGGGAGTTGCGCAACACGAGATGAGGATGATGGCGATAAAGGACCATCGTCCCGTCCGGCAGCGTCTCCAGCAAGGCCTCAAACCGGATCTGTTCGCGGCGTCTCGTGACCCGGTCACGGTGCAGCATCTGATCGAGAGCGGGCAGGGTGGACGTCCCGTTTGCCATATCAAACCGCGTGCGAAACCGCATATAGGCGCTGCGCCGGCACTCCGCACAGGGACGATGACCCGCAGCCAGCGACACGGCCTCGTCGAGAAAAAACAGTTCCGTGTAATTGCCCGGGGACATCGGGGCGCGTTTGCGGTCTTTAAATTCCGTGCGGCAGGTCACCCAATGCGTGTGCTGCCAACGGCGTTTCATCAATGTCTTGCTGTCATCATGAAGAATGCCGCGATTGCCCATAAACATACCGCGCGCAGGATGGGCGATGATCTCGCCGGTCGGAAGAACTCTGTTTTGTAAAGGCATGGATGATTCATGTCCCGTCACAGCCCCGGGGGCGTGCAGGACCTCCCCTCTCATGAACGTGGCTTGCAAAGGCTGCGCAGATCCGCCGCGGCGAGACCGACAAGCAGCGTTCCCAGCACCCAGCCTGCAAGCGGCAGGCGGGCCTTTTGCTCTTTCGGTGTGGTCGTCAGAGTGAAGGCATCGAAGCTTGCAACGCGCACCATTTGCAGATCCTGCAGCGCGTCCGGCGGGGTAGTTTGAGAGATATGAGAGTTTGCCTTAACGCCGTCCGGCATCATCACAGACGCCTGAGCATGAAGGGGTGTCAGGGCTGTAACGAATGCCCAAAATGCGGCCCAACGGACCTTACTCAACACAGACATACATGTCCTCACCAATAAACAACCAGAAGTAATTTAATCAAAATCCGGCAATATCCAAACACAAAATATGTCTTTTTTGTGTTGTCTGCGGAAACATACTGTGGATCAGCGACCCTGTTTCGCCACAAACGTGAGTGGGTTTCTCTCAATACTTGTATTTATTATTAATATTTCCCGCAAAGGATTAGTGAAACGTAGCAATTGTGGCGCTCGCATGTCGGAATCATGGCTTTTCCGGGGCGGGCGTAGCGCCGCTTGAGCTTGGCATCATCCCGATCGCGCCGACCTCTGCGGCAGCGATCCGCGCGCCGGGCTCAGACCATCATTTCCTTGGTCGCCGTGAGTGTCACATCGGGATAATCGCGTGCGACACGGTCAATATCCCATTGCAGACGTGTCAGATAGACCACGTCGCCATCGTGATCGTGGCTGATATGCTGCTTGTTGGCATCGGTAAAAGCCTCCACCGCCTCTCTTGGGCCATGCACCCAACGGGCCGATGTGAACTGAGAAGGCTCAAACCGGACGGGCAACCCGTATTCCAGTTCGATCCGGCTTCCCAGAACCTCGAACTGCAACTGCCCGACGACCCCCACGATGAACCCCGATCCCAGCGTCGGTTTGAACACCTTGGCTGCGCCCTCTTCGGCGAATTGCATCAGAGCTTTTTCCAGATGCTTGGCCTTTAGCGGGTCGCCCGCGCGGCAATTCTGCAAGAGTTCCGGTGCGAAAGAGGGGATGCCCGTGACACGCAAGGGCTCGCCCTCGGTCGACGTGTCCCCAATGCGCAACTGCCCATGATTGGGAATGCCGATGATATCGCCTGCCCAGGCTTCTTCGGCCAGTTCGCGATCGGCGGCCAGAAACAGGACCGGGTTCGACACGGCCATGGGTTTTTTCGTCCGCACATGGGTCAGTTTCATACCGCGTTTGAAGTGCCCGGATGCCATACGCAGGAAGGCCACCCGGTCGCGGGGGTTTGGGTGCAAGTTGGGCGGGGCCGGGAGAACGAATACCGCCCCCTTCGCCTCTTCCGGAGCGATCTGTCGGGTCTGGGCGGATTGCGGCTGCGGCTCTGGCGCATAGCGGCTGATGCCGTCCATGAGTTCCTTGACCCCGAAGGAGTTTATGGCGGATCCGAACCAGATCGGTGTCATATGCCCTTCGAGCACCGCCTGCGGGTCCAGCGCGGGCAAAAGCTCGCGGGCCATCTCGACCTCTTCGCGCAACGTATCAATGAGCGCCTCGGGCACATATTCGGCCAGTTTGGGGTCATCCAAACCATCGATGGCAATCGAGTCCGCGACCTTGTTCCGATCTGCACGATCCATGAGTTCCAGCCGGTCGCGCAACAGATCGTAACAGCCGATAAAATCCTGACCCACACCGATGGGCCAGCTTGCCGGCGTCACATCGATGGCCAGCATTTCTTGTATTTCATCAATGATCTCGAAAGTTTCTCTACTTTCCCGATCCATTTTATTGCAGAAAGTCAATATTGGCAGGTCGCGCAGGCGACAAACCTCAAAAAGCTTTTGCGTCTGGCTTTCGACGCCTTTGGCACCATCGATCACCATGATCGCGGCGTCCACGGCAGTCAGCGTCCGGTATGTATCTTCGGAGAAATCCGAGTGACCGGGCGTGTCGACGAGGTTAAAGCGAAAATCGCCGAAGTCGAAAGACATGGCCGAGGCGGAAACGGAAATGCCCCGGACTTATTCCATCTGCATGAAATCTGCTCGCGTCCCACGCGCCTCGCCCTTGGCGCGCACCTGTCCCGCCATCTGGATCGCGCCGCCAAAGAGCAGGAACTTCTCCGTCAGCGTGGTTTTCCCGGCGTCCGGATGCGAAATGATGGCAAAGGTGCGCCGCCGGGCAATTTCGGGCGGAAGTTCCGGGCGATTATGTGCGGTGTCAGGCATGGCCGCGCGTATAGGCCAGCCCCAGCGATGAGGCAAGAATAGGCAGGACTTTGCCAAGAAGATCTGTCGTTGAATTGTCATTGGACGGTCCTGATCAAGTGTGGAAGTGTGGAACATATCATGAACACTTAATCGAAAATGAGTTTGGGGGATCCTATGCAATTGTTGGATGTGGCGAATGCGCTGGTGGAGGGATGTCGGACTGGAACGGAGACCGATAATCTGGATGTGCTCTATGCACCGGATGTGGTTTCTGCCGAGGCGATGGCGATGCCGGGCGGTGAGATGCCGCGCGAGGTGCAGGGCCTTGAGGCGATCAGGGGCAAGCATGCCTGGTGGAACAGTATGATGGAAGTTCTGGACGCCGATGCCAGCGATCCGATGCTGCACGGGGAAGATCGGTTTGCCGTGATCTTCAGGCTCAAGGCGAAAGAACGCGCCTCCGGCGAGGTAACGGAAATGGAAGAGGTCGGGATCTACACCGTGCGGGACGGCAAGATCACCCGCGAGGAGTTCTTTTACGCGATGCCGGGTTAGATCGATGTACGATAAGGCTGACGCACCGCGTGTCTTGGAACGCCGTGTGAAACGCAGATGATGCACGCCATTCGAACGCGTCTTTGTGCGGTCTTCAGTCCGACGATCATTCTATAGTGTTGAAGCGCCTTTGAGCAGCGCCGCAAGTTCAGGGCGGGCCAGGTGCTCTGGCATGTCGAACTCGCGGGTTGGTGTGTTGGCCGCTTGGGGCAGGGCGGCGGTCACGCTCTCTTGCGTTTCCACGGGGACCGCCGGCTGGGTCCGTCTGTCCAGCAGGAGCGTTTCCGCTGCGATCCCCTCCGCATAGACGATCTGATGCGTATCGAAGAGCAGTTGATAGTAATCGACAAACCCCCCGACATCCTGAACGACGCTGTCATTGTTGATCAGATGGCGCGCGCGTACCAGCAGTTCGGCACGACCCGCGCCGATACGGTCGGTACGCTGGTAGACGAACAGCCGATGATCGGGGCTCACGCGAAGATCTTCTGCATTGTTGAGAGCCCCCGCCCGGATGAGCACCGGGGCGAAATCGCCGATCGCACGCTGGGTCGAATGTCCGATCCAGCGCAGAGGTTGCGCTCCGGCATCCCGGGTGAGGATCCGGTCGCCGACCACAAGGTCTTGCACCGGCTTTTGCGCGCCGGTGGCGAGCGTGATCCGGGTCCCCTGGGTGAAGGATACGCAAGCGGCCTGAGCAAATCTTTGCTGCGCGGCGGCGCAATCTATACTGACAAGCGTGTATCCAACCTGTGGCACCAAAACGGCAAGAGGCAGGATGTAGATCGCCGAAATATGTGCTCTGGCGTCCAATTCGACGAGCACGAGAATATCCGCCGTGATCCCGTTCTGGCTCATCACAGTCAGGCAGCAATCGATACAGATCGCGGCACCCGGCCGGCCCGACTCGGAACCGCGCGCGATGCGCAGGCGTCCGTCGCGACCTGGCGACAGCGAAAGATTGACCGTGTCCGCCGTTTTCCTGAGTTCGTAGGTATCGTCGAGATCCAGATCGTGCGCGATTGACACTGGATCGCCAAGATTGGCACCGTTGACCACGCGAAAAAGTTCGGCGCGGTAGACGGGCACTGTAAAGGCAGAATGCTCTGCTAAATAAGGTCTCACCCTACAGGTCCTTGCTTACTCATACATAAACCATGCTGACCACATGCCAGCACATACTCAATATTAACACCCTGTTAATCTAGGAATATGGCGCGATGGGGTCAATGCCGCGGTGCTTTTTCGACCCTTCGCGCTGGTCAGTGGCGCAACCGGGGTGTTAAGTGCCGCGCAACCGACGGCCAGGAGGAAAGCATGGATCTTAGAATAAACGGTAAACGCGCACTGGTTTGCGCCTCGTCCAAGGGATTGGGTCTGGGCTGCGCGCGGGCTCTGGCCGACGCGGGCGTTAATCTGGTGATGAATGCCCGCGGCGCAGAGGCGCTTGAAGCGGCCGCAGCGGCAATTCGCGCGGATTTCGGCGTGACGGTAGAGACCTGCGCCGGAGATGTCACGACATCAGAGGGTCAGCAGAAGCTCCTGAGTGCGGCGGGCGCGCCGGATATCCTTGTAACCAATGCAGGCGGGCCGCCGCCCGGTCTGTGGAGCGATTGGGACCGGGAGGATTTTATCGCGGCGCTTGATGCCAATATGCTGACACCCATCGCTTTGATGAAAGCGCTTCTGCCCGGCATGATGGAGCGTGGTTGGGGCCGGGTGGTCAACATCACGTCGGTCAGCGTCAAGGCGCCTGTCCCGGTCCTTGGGCTGAGCAATTCGGCACGCGCGGGGCTTACAGGATATGTCGCGGGAACATCGCGACAAGTGGCCGGGCATGGCGTCACCATCTATAATCTCCAGCCCGGAATTCACGCCACCGATCGCGCCGATGCATTGGACAAGGGCGTGATGGACCGGGAGGGCATCAGCATGGAGGAGGCGCGCACGCAACGCGCGGCGACAATCCCTGTCGGGCGTTACGGAACGATCGAGGAATTCGGGGCCGCTTGCGCGTTTCTGTGCTCTGAGCATGCGGGATTCATTGTGGGCCAGAACGTCCTGCTCGATGGCGGGGCGACCAACCTGACGATGTAGCGCAGTGCCGGTGTTCGGGGCACCGTCCTCGCGCGGGCTCTAAGCTGCGTGATCGCACCGTAAGACGGGGCGATAGGACATGGCGACGGCGCAAGACCGGTGATAGCTGGGCGAGGACAAAGATCTGACGGAGCCCCCCATGCAATCGGCCACCATTCTTGCGCTTCTGGCGCTCGTTTTTCTGGGCAGTCTTGCCGCAGCGCCGCGACAGGCGACGATCGAGGGATTCTTTAGCGGGCGTCGGAACGATGGGCGCGCGCCGGGGCTCTGGACCCTCGTTTTGAGCCAGGTGACGACCTGGATCTTTGCACGATCCCTGATGAACTCTGCGATCCTTGGGTATTTCTATGGGATCTGGGGGGTTTTGGCCTAGGCCGCCTATTATGGCTCTTTTCTGACCGGCGGTTTTCTTGTGGGGCGGTTGCGCGAGACCGGCGCGGGCTCTGTTCAGGACTGGCTGGGTACACGTTTCGGACGCACGGGAAACGCCTGCTACAATCTCGTCGTTGCCCTGCGGCTCCTGTCGGAAGTTTTCGCCAACCTTCTGGTCGTCGGTCTTATCTTCGCGGCCGCTTTGCCGGAACTTGGTATCGCACGAGAAGTCTCGATCGTCGCCGTGGCGCTGTTTGGTCTGGCCTATAGTGCCTGGGGCGGGTTGAGCGCGGCCTTACGCACAGATGTTGTCCAGATGCTTATTTTTCTTGTGGTTTTTGCCGCCGCTTTCACAGCCTTGATCACAACCCCCGGCTTTGACCTCGGTGCCGTTGTGACATCGACAGGGACGAGCGGGTCCTGGAACGGTCAGGTTCTGTTGCTCGTGGCCTTGCTGCAGGTCTTTTCCTATCCTCTCCATGATCCCGTGATGATGGATCGCGGGTTTCTGGCAGACCGCGCCACAACACGCGCCTCGTTTCTTCACGCCTTCTGGATTTCCTTTCTCTGTATCGTTGGGTTTGGCTTTTTCGGGATCGAGGCGGCCCTGCGCGGTGCCGCCTATGAAAGCGAATTGCTGGGCACCTGGGCGGAGATGTTTCCGGCCTGGGTCTGGGTTGCGCTGATGGTGTCATTGCTGGTCAGCGCGCTGAGCACGCTGGATTCCGCGTTGGCCAGCGCCGCGCGTCTGACGGTAGATGAACTGCATCTGGCACCACGGACCCTGACAGGCGGGCGCATGGTCATGGCAGCGTTCATGCTGGGTGGGACCGCACTGACACTCTGGGGCAACCAGAGCCTGTTCGACGCCGTCGCTGTCAGCGGAACCGCGAGCCTGTTTCTCGCGCCCGTTCTGGTGACCGGACTGATCCTTGGGCGTGTGGTGCCCTTGTGGTCCTACATAGTCAGTTTTCTGGCGGCCATGCTTGGCGCTTTCGCCTACTTCGCCCGGGACTGGCCGATCCTGGCGGATCTATTGCCGGGCGGCCACAAATACGAAACGCTGCTCTTTCTGTGTGTCGTGGTCCTGATCACAGGATTTGTCGCAACCCTGCTTGGCGCGCGCGCAACACGGGCGTCGCAGGTCGTCTGAGCCCGATTTCTCCGCGCACAGTACAGGTTTGGATGAAGCGCGCGGCTGCCCTGACTCTATGTAAAATGGGGGGCGAATGTGGATTGGTGCTTTCAACCCGGAGCGGGACGGCTTAGATACGTGAGATGAAATTCCACGCGGTCCCGCCGAGCGGCCGCGAAACCTGGGAGAGACACATGCTGAACAATATCGGTTTGCCGGGCATCCTGCTGATTGCAGTTGTCGTGCTGGTCCTGTTCGGACGCGGCAAGATTTCTTCATTGATGGGCGAAGTGGGCAAGGGGATCACGTCGTTCAAGAAGGGCGTCGCGGAAGGCAATAAGGAAATCGAAGAGGCCGAACAGGACGTGGCGGAGGTCGCCAAGGACGTGACCCCGAACGAAGAAAAAGACAAGGCCTGAACCCTCCATGTTTGACCTTGGCTGGACCGAGCTTCTGGTCATTGGCATCGTCGCGCTGATCGTCGTCGGGCCCAAGGACCTGCCCGGTATGATTCGTACCGTCGGTAAGATTATGGGCAAGGCGCGCGGCATGGCGCGCGAGTACCGCCGTGACATGAACGAGGCTGCGGAAGAAGCCGGTGTCAGCGAGGTGTCCAAGACGCTGAAGGCGGCGACCAATCCCGTGGGCACGGCGATGGACGGTGTCAAGAAGTCCACCGAGAGCTTTACGGCCAAGACGATGGCTGGTCCTGCGCCCAAGCGCGCAGAATTCGATGAAGAGCGCAAGGCGATGGCCGAACGCATCAACAAGAAGTCTGCGGAAGTAGCGCAAGAGCGGATTGCGTCGGAAAAGGCCAAAGCCGCCGCAAGCCCGGACGAGGCGCCGCCGAAAAAACAAGGCGCGTCCAAACCGGCCGCGGCGAAGACCGCGCGCGCCAAACCAGCGCCAAAGAAAACCACGGCCAAAACGACGACGGCTAAGAAGGCCCCAGCCAAAAAGGCCACATCCAAAGCGTCTGCGTCCAAGACCACAGCTTCCAGGAAATCTGGGACGACAAAAGCCAAGCCCAAGGCCGGCGACACCGCATGAGCCCGCGCGACAATGACACCCCTGAGGACGAGATCGAAGACAGCGCCGCGCCGCTGATCGAGCATCTGGCGGAGCTGCGTTCGCGTCTTATCCGTTCTGTCATTGCGTTTCTGATCGGCATCGTGCTGGCCTTTGCCGTGGCTGAGCCGATCCTGCAATTCCTGCTCGCGCCGATCGAGGCCACCCTGCGGGATCTGGGCGATCCGGCCCCGACGCTGCAATACACCTCGCCGCAGGAATACCTCTTCACACTGTTTCGCATTTCGATGGTGTTTGGCTTCATGCTGGCCTTTCCGGTGATCGCGCACCAGATGTGGCGTTTTGTGGCCCCCGGTCTCTACCGCTCTGAAAAAGCGGCCTTTCTGCCGTTTCTGATCGCCTCGCCCATTATGTTCTTCCTCGGCGCTGCCTTTGCGCAGTTCGTCGTGACGCCTCTGGCGATGCGCTTCTTTCTGGGTTTTGCCGATGTCAGTTCGATCTTCGCCAATCTGCTAAGCGGCGTGGTCTCAGAGGTGGAGACGGTCGCAGATCCAAACCTGCCGGTCGTGCCGGATAACTTTGGAGCAATCGTTCCCGAGACCGACGACGGGATCCGTGTGACCTTCTTCGGCAAGGTGAACGAGTCCCTCGATATTACGCTCAAATTCATCATGGCCTTCGGCATTTGCTTCCAGCTGCCGGTGTTGCTCACGCTGATGGGCAAAGCGGGGCTGGTCAGTTCCGCGGGTCTGGCGGGGGTGCGCAAATATGCGATGGTCGGCATTCTGGTTCTGGCCGCGCTGGTCACGCCGCCCGATGTCATCACACAGCTAATTCTCTTCACCGTCGTCTATGGCCTCTACGAAGTGTCGATTTTCCTCGTGAAACGGGTCGAGATAAAGCGAGAGGCGCAGCTGCGGGCCGAGGGCGTGTGGTTCGAGGATGACGATGACCCGGAGGACGATTCCGGCGATCCGCTGGACGATGAGTTTGGCAGCGACGTGGCCAAACCGGAGAATGACAGCAAGTGAGTAGCGCGGAGGCCGACGCGCTGGCGCGGATCGCAGAGGCGTTGGAGCGTATGGCACCGGCCCCTTTGGCCGCTCCGGATTACTCTCAGGCCGATGCCTTTGTCTGGCACGTGGACCCGGACCGGCTGATACCGGTCGCGCGGGTGAACCGTGTGGACCTGAGCCTGCTGGTGGGGATCGAGCGCGCGCGGGATACGCTGCTGGCCAATACGATGCAGTTTGCCGCCGGATTACCCGCCAACAATGCGCTTCTTTGGGGCGCGCGGGGCATGGGTAAATCCTCTTTGGTGAAGGCGGTCCATGCCGCCGTTCGCGCGGCGGGGCATGACCTTAAGATCGTGGAATTGCAGCGCGAGGATCTTCCCAGTGTTGGCAGGCTCCTGCACCTGCTGGGTCAGAATGAAGCGCGCTTTGTGCTCTATTGTGATGATCTGAGCTTCAGCCATGACGACCAGCACTACAAATCGTTAAAGGCCGTGCTCGATGGCGGGATCGAAGGGCGTCCCGACAACGTGGTCTTCTACGCGACCTCCAATCGTCGCCACCTGATGCCCCGCGATATGATCGAAAATGAACGCTCCAGCGCCATCAATCCGAGCGAAGCCGTTGAGGAAAAGGTATCGCTCTCTGATCGGTTCGGTCTTTGGTTGGGCTTTCATCCCTGTTCGCAGGACGAGTATCTGTCGATGATCGACGGCTATTGCGCCGCCTACGGGCTTTCCCCCGATCCCGACACGCTGCGCGCAGAGGCGATCGAGTGGCAGGCTACACGTGGGGCGCGCTCGGGGCGCGTCGCCTGGCAGTTCTTCACCGATCTGGCGGGGCGTCACGGGGTGCGCCTGTCGGCGTGAGCGACCGATTCAATGCATGCTCAGAATGATTTGGATATCGCGCTGCCCAAGACGCCGGATCAACGCTTTCTCTTCTGCGGATAGTGTGCGCGTGGTGTCGACATAGTTCAGAATGCCCGCCGCTATTGCGGACGTTGAACGATAATAGATATCCGGATCGGCTTTGCTCAGATCCGACATGATGATCTGCATGATCTCTTTCTGCTTCTCGAAATCCAGATCCTTGCGTTTGTCTTTCAACATGCCGGTGCCTCGCTGGTCGTTCTGTAAAACAGCTAGCTTGATTGGCAGTGCCTCCAAGTCTGAAAGCTGCGCTACATTTTGCGCAGATAACTCTCCGAGACATAGCCTTTGAGCGCGCGCGCCCGGTCCAGCGAGACCTCGCACCACCGAGTACTGCCCAGGCGTTCGCAGCTATGGACCCGCAGCGCCGTCCCGTTTGGCAGACCAACGATAACGTCGTAGCCGGTGCCGGGTCCGGCTCTGAGCTTTAACATGTCCCCCTCATCGACGCCCGACACTTCATGCAGGCCGAGTGAGGCGGCCTGGCTCGGGCTGCCATCGAGTGTCAAACCGGCGACCGCGAGCGCAAGAGTAATGCCGAAAATCAGTCGTTGGTTTCGGGCCCTCTGTATCATGGCGGCGCTCCTCAGTTCAGATAGGGCAGGGGATCAACGGAATCGAAGCCTTCGCGAACCTCGAAATGCACGGCAGCGGTTCCATCGCGCCGGATCTCGGCCAGTTTGCCCCCGCGCCTGACCGTATCACCCTTTTCAACGGCCACATTCCCCACATTCGAATAGACGGTGAGCAGGTTGTCCGCATGCTTCACCACGATGATCGGAATGCCGTAGGTATCTGTTGTGATCGCTGCCACGGTTCCGCTATCGGCCGCTTTCACCGGAGTGCCCGGTGGGGCCGCAATATCAATGCCATCATTGCGGCCTTTGGAATATTCGCGAATGATATCGCCCGTCACCGGGAAGATCATGCGCGCCTCGCTCGTTGACGCTGTCGTACCCGCGCCCAGATCCGGTGCCGCATTCGACTCGACCGGTTGGGCCGCTGGCACGGTTTCTTCTTCTGGCAGCGGTTGCGATGCAGAGGGCGGTGTGGGGGTCGGGCTCCCCTGACCCGGTGCCTGCGGGGCAAGGCTCGTAGTCTGCACAGAGGCGTTCGAGGTCTGTGGCAACGCGACAGGAATCAGCAGATACTGTCCTTCGCGCACGGAGAATTCCGAATCAAGCCCGTTCCATTCCGCCAGCGACCGCACGGACACGTCGTAGCGCCGGGCGATGGTAAATGCCGTCTCGCCCCGTGCCACGCGGTGGCGGACCGGCTCGACCCCTGACTGAAGATTGGTCAACTGCTGGGTACCGGTCCCGCCCAGCTGGGCGTCGTTGATCGCATTGCCTGCGAGCGCTGTGACATCCACGGCCCCCGCAGGTTGCAGTGGCCCACCCACGGGTTCCGCCACGCGCCCGGGCAGGGCCAGGACTTCACCCTCGCGCAGGCTGTCGCCGGGGGTTACCCCGTTAAACTGGGCCAGCGTCGCGGCATCCACCCCGATACGGCTCGCAACGCTGCTGACCGTATCGCCGCGCCGTGCCACGGCCACCTGGTAACCGGGGTAGGAAATGATGCCACGGTTATCCGGGGACGGGCGTTCCGCGCTGGCATTCTGTGCCGCTTCGGCTGTACTGGGCGCGTTTCCGAAGTTACCCCGCAAATCAAAATCGAGGGGCTGAGAGCAGCCCGCAAGCGCCAGGGCAAAGGTCATCGTCAAAGCCCGACGCGATTGGAGGATGGAAAAAGGCATCTCGAATGTCCTCATATGCCGCCCCTGTTGACCGGAGCGTTTCGTGCCGTCCTAGCGGCGGGATCAGTCGCGCCCCAGACCCTCGACAAGAGGCACAAACCGAACCGGTGTCAGCTCGTCATAGTCAAAACCTGTCTCCGACCGCGTAACCCGGATCAGGCGTTGCACCGCGTCGGACTGACCTACCGGCACCACCATAATACCGCCGATTTTCAATTGCGCCAAGAGCGGGCCGGGGGGGTCTTCGGCAGCCGCGGTCACAATGATGCGGTCAAAGGGTGCCTGATCGGGTAAACCAAAGCTCCCATCGGCCACAAAGGCCGTAACATTTGGCAAATCGAGCCGCTTGAAGATGACCGCTGCCTCGGCCACCAGAGATTTGTGCCGATCTACGGTATAGACCCGCCGGACCAGCTGGCTCAGTATCGCGGCCTGATAGCCGCTGCCCGTGCCCACTTCCAATACCTTGTCGCGTTGCGAGAGGTGCAATGCCTGTGTCATCAGGCCCACCACGGAGGGTTGAGAGATCGTCTGACCGCAGGCAATCGGCAGGGGGACGTCCTCATAGGCCCTTGCCGCAAAATGGCCGCGCACGAAAGCGCCGCGGTCGATCTTTTCCATGGCGGTCAGAACCGCCTTGTCGGTCACCCCGCGCGAACGCAGCGCAAACAGAAACTGCATCTTGCGCTCGGCCAGTTCCGCGTCGCTGAGAGGCGCATCGCTCTGCATCAGAATCCGTCGATGGCTTGCAGTGCATCCAGCGCATCATAGGCCGTCAGATCAGCCCGCATCGGCGTGACCGAGATATAGCCTTTCAGGTTCCAATCCGCGTCGGAGCCGTTTGCCGTTGGTTGCTGCTGCGGGGCACCCGTCACCCACAAGAACCGGCGTCCTCCGGGTGATGTCGTGGCTTGCACACCAAAACCCATATCGTGACGATACCCTTGCCGGCAGGCGCGGAGTCCTTGGACCTCGCCCGCCGGGACAGGCGGAAAATTCACATTGTAGAAGATGCCATACGCATCCCTGGTCCAGACGCCTTTATCAAGCAGGGTGCACAGCGTGCCGAGCCCGTGGGCCCGCGCGGCTTCGAACTTATCCGGCAGATCCTTGTTTCGCGGGCCGTAATACTGGCTGAGCGCGATTGCCGGGACGCCCTGAAGCGCGGCTTCCATCGCGGCGCCCACGGTTCCGGAATAGACGGCATTCTCTGCCGAATTGTTGCCGCGGTTGACGCCGGACAGCACGAGATCGGGGCGATTGCCCGCCATGACATCGTGCATTGCGGCCAGCACGCAATCTGCCGGGCTTCCCTGCACGGCAAATCGGCGATCTTCGATCTTTGCGATCATCATCGGGCTGGTGAAGGAAATGCAATGGGCGACCCCGGATTGCTCAAAAGCTGGTGCAACGCACCAGATCTCGCCATCCGGACCGGCGAGAGCCCCCGCGATGTCCTCCAGAACGGCCAGTCCCGGAGCATCGATTCCATCGTCGTTGGTTACCAGAATGCGCACGTCTCGTGTCCTGCACTATAGGGCTCGGCCCGGATCGTTTTGTCTGTACTAACCGGGGTATTTGACGTGAACAAGCACTGCCGTGGCGCCTGTCTCAGTCGAGGCAGTCCAGCAGCTTTTTTGCCTCATCGGTCGGCAGGGGCAGGGCGGAACGATCCTCCCCGGGGAAAAAACGGGCGCGGGTGGCCGTATTCATCGGAGGCGGTGTCAGAATATGGACCTTGGGGCCTATCTTTTCCGTCTCGGCCTGCCAGCTCTGTACCAAGGCCATTTGGGCGGCTTTGGTTGCGCCGTAGCTGGCGAAGAACTTTTCGCCTCCTCGGAGATCATCAAAGAACAGCGCATGCGCCTCGGGGGGCAAAAGCGGGCTCACAAATGCGATCAGCCGGGACAGAGCCGTCACATTCACCTCGACGGAACGCGCGAAATCCTTCGCATCCACCTGCGCTGCCGGAGACATCGGTGCGGCATGAATTGCGGTATGCGCCCAGAGTTCGATCTTTCCCCACCGCTCATAGATCGACCGACAGAGTTGCGCCATAGCGGCTTCGACGGTGATATCCATGGGCGCAAGCGTCGCCTCTCCCCCCCGTGCTTTGATCTGGTCATCGACCTCTTCCAGCCCGCCGGTGGTGCGGGCGACGGCAACGATGTGATGGGTCGGCGCAAGCTCGAAGGCCAACGCCGCCCCGAGACCACGCGACGCGCCGGTGATCAGGGCAACAGGGCGGGAGGGCGTCTGCGAACCGGTAATCTCTGTCATAGCGGCGGATTTCCCATTCCGCCGCGCAGTTTTCAAGCGCATTCGCTTGACTTCGTGGTCGAAGCACCCAAAAAACGGCGTCAAATCATTCCAAGTGAGAGGACGGGAAAATGGCGGAAACGGTGCTGAGCAAGGCGGTGATCGGCCATGACGGCGTGCTGCGCAAACTGGGACTGGTGCTGACGGGATCGATCCTGCTGTCGCTCGTCGCCCAACTGAGCGTGGGATGGCCGGTGCCGATGTCCCTGCAGGGGCTTGCAATCCTCGTGATCGGCTTCACCTATGGCTCGCGTCTCGCAGCGGCGACTCTGGTGACCTATCTGGCCTATGGCGCAATGGGCTTTCCGGTGTTTTCCAACGGGCAGTCCTTATCGGCTCTGGTCGGACCGACAGCCGGTTTCCTTTACGGCTACGTGGTCATGGCATGGATGGCCGGTTTGGCCGCTGATCGCGGGCTGACCCGCAACCTGTTGGTCACAATTCTTGTCGGGATCGTCGTGTCCGCTTTGCTCTACATCCCGGGCCTCGCATGGCCGGCGGCGGCTCTGGGCAAGTCCTGGGCGGCGCTGTGGTCTGGCTGGTTGGCGCCGTTCCTCATCGGCGATGCGATCAAGGCGGTGCTTGCAGCGATGATCGTGTGGGGCGGGTGGAAAGCACTTCAATCACGGTCGTGAGGCGGCTTTTGTGGTGGGTCCAACCCGCGTTGGGCCCATCCAAAGCGTTAGCGGAATTTGGAAAATTCCGGTGCAGAAAACCCCGGGTTTTCTGACTCCGCACTCTTCCTTACGGGAGTCTTGAAAGCTTTTTTGTAGGTTTAAGCGCCGAGAATTTCGGGAAATTCTCAACCAGAAAACAACCTGTTTTCTGCGCCTGATTTGAACGACGGGGCCCGTTACTCCGCCGCTTGTTTCAGTTGGAAGCCCTGCTCCAACATGTCCTTGGGCTCAATCGGATAATCTCCGGTAAAGACCGCGTCGTAATAGGCCGGACGCTCGGGATCGCGCCCGTCGGGCAGCCCCACGGCTCTGTAGAGCCCGTCAATCGACACAAATTTCAGCGAATTGACCCCGAGATAGTCGCACATCTCTCTCTCGGACATCTTTGCGGCCAGCAATTCGTCACGATTGGGCATGTCCACCCCAAAGAAACAGGGCCAGATCGTGGGCGGGCTTGCGATGCGGAAATGCACCTCTGCCGCGCCGGCCTCAAGGATCATTTCCTTGATTTTGCGGGAGGTGGTGCCCCGCACGACGCTGTCATCGACCAGGATGACCCGTTTGCCGCGCATCAGGGCGCGGTTCACATTCAGCTTCAGCCGTACGCCCATGTTCCGAATTTGCTCCGTCGGCTCAATGAACGTGCGCCCGACATATTGGTTTCGGATGATTCCCATCTCAAAGGGGATGCCGCTTTCCTGGCTGAAGCCGATGGCCGCGGGCGTGCCGCTGTCGGGAACCGGGCAGACCATATCCGCCTCGACCGGCGCCTCGCGCGCGAGTTCCTTGCCAATGTTGCGCCGCACCTCATAGACGGATTTTCCATCGATAACGGAATCGGGACGGCTGAAATAAACATATTCGAAGATGCAGGGCTGGGGCCGTACCGGCTCGAACGGGCGAAAACTCTCCACGTTCTGCTGGACGTTGATCATCGCCATTTCGCCGGGTTCGATCTCGCGGATGAAATCCGCCCCGATGATATCAAGGGCACAGGTTTCCGAGGCCAGAACATGTGCCTCGCCCAAGCGACCCAGAACCAGCGGTCGGATGCCCAGGGCGTCGCGCACGCCGATCAGTTTCGATTGCGTCATTGCCACGATTGAAAACGCGCCTTCAACCTGTCTGAGCGCTTCTTTCATCCGGTCCGGAATCGTGCGCCCCATGGATCGCGCCATCAGATGAATGATACATTCGGTGTCAGAGGAGGATTGGAAAATCGACCCCCGATTGATCAGGTCCCGCCGCAAGGACAGGGCGTTCGTCAGATTACCGTTATGGGCAATTGCGGCACCGCCCATGGCAAACTCGCCGAAGAACGGCTGCACATCCCGTATGGCCGTATTTCCCTTGGAACCCGCCGTGGAGTATCGCACATGCCCGATACCAAGCGCCCCTGGCAGGGTCGACAGCGTATCTTTGGTTGTGAAGTTGTCCCTAACGTAACCGAACCGGCGTACGGAGTTGAATCCACCCGAGGCATCGTGGGTGACGATGCCCCCCGCTTCTTGCCCGCGATGTTGCAGCGCGTGCAGGCCCAGAGCAATGAAGTTCGCCGCATCGGTCGCACCGATGATCCCGAAGACACCGCATTCCTCTCGCGGTTTGCCTTCCTCGCGGTCCGGCGACAGGTCAGTCTCGTCCATTGAATTTAAAGGAAAACTGGCGGGGGCGGTTCGTCTATCGGACAAAGGGCAGCTCCGAATCCCGTGGCGCTTGAGACCCACAAATAGGGTGTCCGGAGCGATATGTCACGAAACTATCGCAAAAGTGCGATGCAATCCGACGTGACGTTCCTGATATGCGCCTGCCTCAGGCCGCGAGGGCAGGTCGCGGCGCCGCGCCAAACAGATGATGCAGGGCCACATGAGCCTCGTGAGGCTTCAGCGTCGGAGCTGCCGTGCACCCAAATCCATGCTCTGCTGTCTGAAACCCGGGGAAGAGATGCAGCAGTTCAGTTCTCGCGTCTTGAGCGAGACCTCTGAGGGACAAGGGGGTGACGAAAAAGCTCTCGCTCAGCACCCCGTGGGCCCTGATGATCTCGTGCCGGTCGAACATCAGGTGATAGTAGCGCACATGTCCGCCCGGACGCAGTGCGATACCGGGCAGACCGCAAAGGTGCTTTGCCGCGATGAGGGCATCGGGCGTGCCAAACAAAAGCTCTACCGGGTATCCGGTCAAAAGCATTCTGTGTTGTTGCGACACAACCAGTTCGGACGTATTTCCTAGACTGCCAGGGGCAAAAACCACCGGTGCGAAAGCCCCTTTGGCCTCTACATCCGCGCAGCCCACCCAGCTTACCGGCGCAAGACCATTGTCGCGCGTCCAGATCAGCTGTCCCGGTGAAATC
>ERZ1740060.203-NODE-203-length-45471-cov-12.218381_pt1 | contig 45471 bp, 45 predicted proteins | sample MGYA00581743_ERZ1740060 | MGnify/ENA primary metagenome ERZ1740060 (study PRJEB43018, sample SAMN04849235) | marine metagenome | isolation source: floating plastic debris | place: Pacific Ocean | collected 2008-08-27 | study: EMG produced TPA metagenomics... | reverse complement strand
TGCACTTGAGAACAAAACTACTTTTACAAATTTAACCCTTTTTCAGGGACGACTAGTTAAGGTAGAGTAACGAACGATATATAGTAAACAGGAGACAGTCAGTGCATATCTTCTAAGCGATTTAGCGAGACGGAACCACCATACCCAGAGCTTCTAACAGTTGAGGGTCATCTTTCAAAGCTACTTTGGCAATATATTTTAGCTCTTTTACCCAGGTGTGCAACTTGATAAGCGAGTAGTTTCGCTGCTCAGTAGCCTGTTGCGCCTGTGCCCGCAGGTGCAAGCGTTCGCTACGTGAATCCGAAAGTGACTCTACCTCAGACATCGCCTGAGTCCATACCTCAGAGCTCAGTCCGTAGCGTTGCTCAATAGCCTCTTTATACGCGGATACTTTGCTGTAGAAGTGCAGGGCTTGCTCAATCCAGGGTTGCTGCTGCTTAGGAGTAGGACGGTCAATCTTTAGCTTACGCAGTATTACTAGCTGATTACGGTACACTGTGCGAGCCAGGTTTACGTAGCCCTGATAAGTAGCCTTGGCATTCTGAAAGTCAGTCAACCAGGCCTGAGAGGTTTCGTAGCGGGCTTCCTGCTGATCTTCCATCATAGCTTTTAGCTGCGTGGCTACCTTTAGTAGGTTTTCACCCTCTTTAATGCGTTTAGACGGAAAACCATAGTTAGCTAAGCTCTTTTGGATTTGCTCATTACGAGCAATATTTGCAATGATAAGTTCCGCCTCGCTCAGGATTTGGGAAACGTTTTGTACCTTCATAATCATACTTATTAATTGCTTAAAACAATAAGCGACACACTTTTTCAGAACGACTTACAGCAAAGGTACTAGTATAAGACACAATTATATATAAATAGTTATAAATTAAATTAGATATGTAATATAAGCTATTCCATTGCACGAAACTCCCTGATCCTGATCTTTTTGCCTGTTACATTGACGGCAACACGTTCACAACCTAGCGAAACCTTGCATCTCTATTACATCCACCTACGTAGCACTCATAATTCTTACGTATCCTAGCGCTACTAGCCGGTCAGAACTACTAGAGAAAGTATTCAGTGGCAGTGCTGACAAGTACGAATCAGCTGAGAATCTCTGCGATATTACTGTTTATCCCCAAGATCGCTTATGTCCTACGTTACTTGTCGTTTATTCATAATAAGAACCTTTATCGCTTATCGGAATGATGAGTGTTAGGGTGATTAGCTCCTTTAGTTTACCAGTTGTATACCACTTATTCTTAAGATTATATATTTAACCGGACAGATTTATTGCATATTTGACTTCAGCTTTCATACCTTATCATTGGTCTAATCAAAGTTATATATGAAAGTACTAGTAACTGGGTCGTCAGGAAGGCTAGGAAAAGAAATTATTAAGTACTTACGAGCGCGCGAAATAGCATACATTGGAATAGATTTAGTACCAGCCGAGACCACCGATGCAGTGGTAGACATTCGAGATAGAGCGAAGTTAGATAATTTATTCTCGCAGGTGGATCACGTGATTCATACTGCGGCACTACATGGTAAGCATACCGATCTTAATCTGCCTCGTGAAGACTTTATTCAAGTCAATATTCTGGGCACGCTCAACTTACTTAACCTCTCAGTAAAACATAGCATAAAAAAGTTCGTCTACACCAGCACCACTTCTATCTACGGTAAGGCAATGGTACATCCCGAACAGGCTGTTTGGGTAGAGGAATCGCTCACGCCCATTCCAAGGGATATTTATGATATTACCAAGCAAGCTACTGAAAACCTATGCCAAGATTTCTTTGAAAAGGAAGGGCTGGCTACCTGTGTGCTGCGGGTCTCTCGCTTTATGGATGAACCAATCAACAATATAGTTAACTACCGGCTTTACCGAGGGTTAGCCGAAACTGACGGGGCTTTAGCTCACTATCGGGCATTGATTACCCCATTAGATACTTTTGAGATATTCAACGTCTCTAACAAATCTCCCTTTACTAAAGGTGATTTGGCTAAGCTAAAAACTAACCCAGTATCAGTTATTCTTAACTATTTTCCAAGAGCGGATGAAGTATATAAAGCACGAGGTTGGAATTTTCCTACTAGTATTGATCGGGTATATGATATTACCAAAGCTGAGCGTATACTAGGCTACCAACCCCAGCAGAATTTCACTGAAATTATAAATGTGTAACAATTATTTTATCAGCTTCTGTAATAAATTCTAAAATGTTATACATTTATTGATAGTTATCTGCATGGTATATGCTTTGGGTAGACCACTATCTATCAGTTTGTTTAATTTATGTATGTAAATAGTAAACATAGTACAGAGTACTGCGTTTTACTTTCAACAACCTTTCATTCAGCCGTTCTACCACCATTTACCACTAGCGTGGAGTACTAAAGTCGCTACCTATGAATGAACAGGAGAGAATCAAAGATCTACTAAGTTACGAGATACTGGATACCTCGCCTGACGAAGAACTGGATGAACTGGCAGAAATAGCTTCCGCTATCTGCGATACACCTATCTCCCTCATCACACTTATTGACCAAGATCGTCAGTGGTTCAAAGCCATAAAGGGTCTTGATATAACCGAAACTCGTCGAGAGTATTCTTTCTGTCAATATGCTCTCAACCGCCCTAATGAAGTTCTGGTAGTAGATGACCCTATACATGACGTCCGTTTTAAAGATAATCCGTTCGTAGTTGGCGAACCATATATACGCTTTTATGCAGGCGCTCCTTTGAAAACTCCCCAAGGGAATGTACTGGGTACTTTGTGTGTAATAGACAATAAACCCAGAGAAATTTCGGAATCTCAGAAGAAAGCACTTACCCTGTTGGCTAAGAAAGCCATGGATTTTATGAACATGCGTAAAACACTAGCTGCACAAAGTAAAAACCTTAGGTTGGGAGCTACACAATTAAAAAACTTAACTGATCAGGTACCCGGTGTAGTCTACCAATTCCGTATGAACGCCCAAGGCGATATGTCGTTTGATTTCCTCAGTAAAGGCATATCTGATCTTTATGACAACCTCGACCCAGAAGAGGTGAAAAAAGACGCAAAACTGATTTTTGACCTCGTTCATCCTGAAGATCTTCCTGCATTGATTGGAAAAATTAAAGATTCGTTTCAAAACCTCACTCCTTTTTATGCAGAGTATCGAGTAATGGCTCGAGATGGTACACATAAATGGTTTGTTAGTAAGTCTATGCCAGAAAAGTTAGATGATGGATCGGTAGTATGGTACGGAATCTTTCAGGATATCACTAGTAGAAAGGAATACGAGCAAACGTTGGAGCAAATATCATTTGACATCTCTCATGTTATTCGTCGACCTATCAGCAGCCTGCTTGGTTTAGTTGCCCTGAGCGAACAAGAAAATGTGAGTGCTGAACAGCTCAAGGAATATGTTCGTTATACTAAAATAGTGGCTGATGAATTAGATCTGTTTACCCGCAAACTCCACGCTATTTATTACGAAAGGAAAACTAAAGGCTGAAGTGAAGCCAATACAAATAACACTTTGTTCACCTAACTATTTTCTCTAACTTTTATAAGATATCCTATCTAACCTTTTTCTCCTATGCGTACTATTTTTTTATTACTACTCGTCCTATATTTTGCTAGTTGCACTCCGCCGTCTAATTCAGAAGAACCATCCCGCTTGGGGAGTATTGAATTGGCTGTGACCGGGACAGTTGAAGCGTTACCTCACTTTGAGCGAGGTCTATTATTGTTACATAGCTTTGAGTACCGTGATGCCCGCCAGGAATTTCTGAAAGCGCAGGAGCTTGATCCTGATTTAGCCATGGCTTACTGGGGTGAGGCAATGAGCTACCACCACGGGCTATGGAGCGAACAGGATTACGAAGCGGGTACTGCTGCCCTACAAAAACTACGTGACGAAGCCCGAACTGAGGCCAGTCCATTAGAGCAAGATTTTCTGCAAGCAATGGATGTGCTATACGCCGCCAACAAACCTAAAGCCGAGCGCGACCAAGCTTACGCTGACTACATGAAAGATATGCATGAGCGCTACCCTGATAATCATGAGGTAGCAGCCTTTTACGCTCTCTCGCTGCTCGGTTCAGTAGAAGATCGTGATGATGAGATATATGGGCAAGGAGCCGCTATTGCTCAAAACATACTCACCAAAAATGCTCAACATCCGGGTGCATTGCACTATCTTATTCATTCTTACGATGATCCTAAACATGCCTTTATGGCATTGGAAGTTGCTAATAGTTATTCTAAGGTTGCTCCTGATGCTAGCCACGCTTTGCATATGCCATCGCATATTTACGTTGCCCTAGGCATGTGGGATCAGGTAGTCGCCTCCAACGAAGCATCATACGGAGCTAGTGTTGCCAAAATGGAGCGAGAAGATAAGGATAACGACGGACGCAGTTACCACGCTTACCACTGGTTGCAGTACGGCTATCTGCAACAGGGACGCGCTACCGATGCGGAAGAGCTGTTGAAGAATATGCACCAATATGCTACTGAAACTCCTTCTAAGTACGCCCGCCGTCACCTAGCTTATATGCGAGGTACTTATCTAGTAGAAACTGATAGCTGGGATAACCCGTGGGCTAGCACAAAGGTAGAAGTATCTGACCTGAATATTCTAGTGAAAGCAATGGATAACTTCACTAATGGTATGGCGGCTTATCAGCAGCAGAATGCCGAGGGGGTACAAACCTTTATCGCCGCAATTGAGGAAGATATTGAACAAGAAAAGGTTCGGGTGCAAAACCAGAACATTGCTACCTGTAGTGCCCTTACCCGCGAAGTGCCTAGCCAACTAGACATAGACTATGCCCGGGTGATGGTATTACAGCTTCAGTCCTTCCATGCGCTTTTGCAACAGAATGCTCAAGAAGCCGAACGCTATATGCAAGAAGCCATTGCTCTGGATGAGAGTGTCAGCTACTCCTATGGCCCCCCATTGATCGTAAAACCAACCCGCGAACTATACGGCGAGTGGCTACTGGAAAATGACCGCCCGACGGAAGCAATCGAGCAGTTTAAGAAAGGATTGGAGCGGGCTCCCAAGCGAGTACGGCTGCTGCAGGCTAAGCAGCAGGCTGCTCAAGAAGTAGGTGACAATACTCTTGCCCGAGAGATTGAAGAAACCTTGAATGAGATTAGTCAGGGCAGTGAGACTGCGGTATGATTATTCGAGCACTTCTCGTAGTACGGCAATGGATTTTAGTTCCCCAAAACCGTCTACATGCCGTTGGTAATATTTAATTAGGTCGTCTAGCAGCAACCGCCGGGTAGCGTTGCTCATTTTTACTGGACTGGTGTAAGGGTTTTGTAGAAGCAAGTCTAGAGCTTGCTGATCTTGCTTATCGATCGTTGGCTTGCCTACGTACTCGTACACTTCATCGAACACATCATTGGCTGTTTCTGGAGCAAAGCCCAAATAGCGACTTAGCTTTAGCATTAACTGCAAGTGGAAGTTTTCGTAGTGTTCTTGCAAATGATCAAACATTTGCAGCGAATAGCGCAGAAACTCAAACTGATTGGTGTTACTTTCCTCTTCCTTCAGGCATTTGTTCAGCACTTCGGTAATAAACATGGCAATGCTAGATTTACGGAAGTCGTAAGGAATACTCTGGTAGGGCTCGGGACATTTAATTTCCGAAATGCGGTTTAACCCGGCGTTGCGCTTATAATAAACGACCAGTTCGAGTAGTGTGAGTGGTTGGAAGAAAGATATCTTACTTTTACTCCTTTTGTTGCTTCCGCGAACCCCATTTACAATATATGACTGTAACCCGAAGTCTTCGGTATAAATCCGCGTGACGATAGACGTCTCGCGGTACTTAATAAAGTTCAAAACAATCCCTCGGGTTTTGTGAAGCATAGTGCTGAACTAACCGGAATGAAAGAAATAAGGTTCGAGCAGCTACTTTACCCCAATTCCAATGAAGACTTTCTGCTAAACACTGAAGAGTATGTAACGCTTCTACTTCGTAAATAACACGTCCTTAAGCTTACCAGTACTAAAATCTAATTCACATGTAAAACAGGCAAAATTCCATAGTCTGTTTGTATCTTTATCTACGAAATTTAAGTACAAGTCATTTGTTCTATTTGTTGGATGTTCAGCAACCCATAGCAGCTCTCCTTCATCATTGTACGCATGACAGTTTTGAAATTGCCTCAACCTACCAATTCCACTACTATCTTTAAATATAATGACAGCTCTCCCTTCTACTATTCTAGCATCATTTACATGATATTCTAGTTGAAAGCTTTTACCGTCAATAGTTACAACAGAATCTCTATGATTAAGTATTTTCATTTATTCAGCTTAAGGCACCACCGCAATTTTGCCGACGAAGGTTTCGGAGCCATCGGCAGAAGCACTGAAGACTAGGTAAACTCCTGATTGTACGCGGTCGCCTGTGTAGGCACGTAAATCCCAAGTGGCAGTGCCGCCCTCAGCTTGCAACTCTTGTACTAATATTCCCGAAACAGTGGTGATTTTTACAGTAGCTTGATTAACCAACCCTTGCATGCCTACCAAACCATCGAAGCTTTGCCTTACCGGATTAGGAAAGAGTTTTACTGATTGATGGGTAAAATTACCTTCAGTAGCCGTGCTGCGAAATGATATTATTCCTCGGCTGGTTGCCACGAATACTTCCCCACTTCGGTCATTCACCGTAACATCCAGAATAGTATCTGAGATTAACGGACTGTTTTCAGTAGTAAACTGATAGACCAACTCTTCACCGTCTTCAGCAAACAGCCATAAACCAGCATTGGTACCCACCCACTTGCGGTTACCACCATCTATTGCTACCGATGAAACATAATCGCCCAAAAACAGAAATTGCTGGTCGAATATTGGCTTCTCAGATAAAGGGCTGTTGAATACTTGTTCGGGAGCAGGAAAGAATGATACTCCCTCGTTTCCAGTCAACCAGATTTGTCCATCCAAATCTACTGCCATGTCCGTTAGTTGTCGCCCCGGAAGCTGGGAAGAGTTAACCACATCTCGGATAAATAGTCGGTCATTCGTTGCAGGATCAAGCACCAATAAGTCGGTACCTGGTTGGGTTGGTGAACTTCCCCCTGTCATCATCCAAATCTTCTGGCTAAAGTCTTGCACCAGTTGACGAGGAAAACGAGCCGCATTTTGATTGAATGTAATAGGTTGCCAACTATTATCACTCAGATTCAGCAAGTGCAGAGATGCGGTAGCATTGTAGTTACCTATCCAGAGACGGTCCTGATCAGGCAGAATGGCGGTTACCTGATTATTCTCCAACGTACTACCCTCGCTTGCCTGATCTATCACCGTAAAGCCTTCCTGTCCATCCCATTGTAAAATTCCCTCACCAAAACTGGCAAAGTAGTACTGCTGAGTGGCTTCAGAGTAGGTTATGTCTAGTAACCGGGAGGCAATGGGTAAATCAGTATAATTTTCCCATTTTCCTTCAGCGAATACAGAATAGGCAGCTGGAACACCCTTTTTCAGGGCAATTACCAAATCATTAGCATAATATAGTTTAAAAATGTTATCAGATACCGGACCATTAGGCAGAAACTGCTCAGCTTGCCCGTTAGTAATTTGGATTAAGCCTTGCTGTTGATCGGCAATCCACAGTATATTATTCAACTCGATAATATCTTGGGCAAAACGAATAGCTTCATCATTTAAGGCAGCTATATTTCCCGACCCATCTAAGCGGAACGGCTGACCACCTGCTAGTATCAGTAAGCCATTAGCTGAAGCTGATAATCCGTTAAATTCTGATTCGGTACTAAACGAAGTGGGCAACCATTGTCCGCTCTGAAAGCGGTACACACCTTGTTGATCTAGCGCTACAAAGAATTCATTATTTACCTGGGCAAAGTAGCGGGTAGTCTCTTCACCAGCAATAATATTATATCGTTGCCAGGTGTTAAAATCCTGACGATTCACCAGTGGATCAATCGCATTAGCAATAATTCCGGCCTCAGTCGCCAGAAAAAGGCTATCACCTACAATGGCTGATTGAAAGACCACCACCGTCTCTCCGGTTTCGCCCAAGCGAACGTAAGATTCTTGAATCTGCCAGGGGTCACCTCGTGTTAAATCTAGGGACAAAACCCGTACTCCCGCCGAAGTAGCCAAATAGACCTCATCGCCCTGCACTAAAATATCGTAAACTATCTCTTCTCCGTTTGCTTCGTCCCGAAGTAACGTAAATGGATATACCTGCCCCTCAGCGATTAAGTCAACTACTCCACTTTGGTAGGCTACTATCAGTCCTAAATTAGCATTGTAGTGCATAGCCGTAACGCTTACGTCAGAAAGCCCATCGTTTTTTGAAAGAATCTGCAAGGAGTTATCAGCTCGGTTTAGCGAAAATAAGCCATGCTGAGCCGCTACATATATTCGCTCAGGTGTAACTTCAAGCAGTCGACTGTCATGATAAGAAAAGTGGGTACGCCAGGTTTCAATTGGGATATTGAGTTGCGCCCACAAGGGTTGCATCATTCCAAGCATTGGAATCATAAGTACTAGTGCTAAAACCCTCATAGTGCCTTAACGGGCAGTTGTATCCCCTTCGTCTTTCTGATTCTTTTTTTTCTGCTGGGCAGTACTCCCGAACAAGTCGGGGGTAGGCTCTCGCGGGGTGGTATTCCGCTGATCTTGGTAAAAGTAGTAGCGGCTACGCGCCTCGTATTGTTCTAGGGCACCGACTTGTATCTGTTCAGAAGAATGATCAAGTCTATGAGAAAATGATGCCGCCATTCCTGACACTGCACAAATGGCATGAGTTTTAGTTACATACTCCGCAATAGCTAGTAAGTAAGGCATCGAGCCGAACGGTTTTCCTTCGTAGTCCATATCTAGCCCAGCCACAATCACCCGCTTTCCTTGATTGGCCAGCTTATTACATATATCTACGATTTCTTTATCAAAGAACTGAGCCTCATCAATACCTACTACCTGACAGTCGCCTACCAACTTAAGAATGTCCTGTGCCTGCTCCACGCTAGTAGATGGAATGCTAAGCTGATTATGGGACACCACTTGATCTTGATGATAGCGATTATCTAGGGATGGCTTGAAAATACGTACTGGCTGTTTAGCAATAATAGCCCGGTTGAGCCGACGAATCAGCTCTTCTGTCTTGCCAGAAAACATACAACCACAGATTACTTCAATCCATCCGGTATAAGGTTTGCCTAGCGGAAGGCCACCAACTTGAGGTTCAGTAAACATATTGCCCGATCTTTGCTCTTAAGTTTGTAACTAATTAGTAAGGAATTGAATTGTATTAGTGAAGTACAATTACTTTCTTCGGAATTCGGAATAACGCAAAAGAAATAAATAACCGTATGGAGCGCAAACTTGATCAAGCGTTAGTAGAACAATATAGTGAAGAGTTCACCGAAAAGGTTCTTTCATTGGCCTACGCTAACGAAGAACGGCTGAGTGGAAAAGATATCCTCAATTTAACTCCCGTAAAACAGGTAAACTTACTGATTGTTAAATCGCTATTTGACCAATGGCAGCAAGAGATTGATAAACTACGTAGCCCTTATTTCGATTATAGTTCCGAAGAAGTACAACAGGCATTAGATGATTTTATTAATATCCTGTCGCAGCATATTTCAGTTGATCGAAGTCACTTGCAGCCGCTAGCAGTAAAAGCGGTTCAAGACACATTGTATTTAGTATTTAGCCCAGCTACTTACTATCGCCAACAAGTGAGGCAACTTACCACAGAAGGCCTCCGAGAAGAAGATTTACTAACCTGGTTAAAGTACGTGAAAGTTAATCGCTCTTTACTAGAACAGTATCTTGATACGTTTCGGCAACAAGCTGAATCAATACTTGAGCCAAGTGCGGCAACTCAACTACTAGAGGAAACGATTAGCCAGTTTTCTGGCTCAAGAGAAGATGCCACCTCATATGTAGCTAGTTTTTCTGAGATTTACTCCTTTGAGCCAGATCAGTTACTTGCTACTGAAGAAACTGTTCAAGCAGAATATACCCCTTCACCTTCAGAAGAAGCTCCACCACCGCCCCCCAAAATGGAAGAGCATGAAACAGCTACTTCCGACAGTACCCGTACCCTCCACGATTATTTGAGTGAGCAGTCACCCGCAAATACTACGCTTACTGATATTCAGAAGAAACACAAGATTGATAGCATACGCGAGTACATTGGCGTAAACCAGCGCTATATGTTCATTCGTGAGCTTTTTGGTAACAACCCACAGGAGTATCAGCAAGCTATCTACGATCTAGATCAAAAGCAGTCTTATGTAGAAGCCTTTAACTTCCTTCGACACGAATTTGCCCAGAAATATCACTGGAAAATGGACTCAGAGGAGGTAGTAGAATTGCTAGAGATTGTCTCTAAACGGTATAATTAATAAATAGTGATGAATGATTAACGTCATCCCTTAATTATTATTCATCACTCATCAATCATTAAATTACCGAGTTAGCATCTGCAAGCGGTGAGCGTCTAGCTTGAGTAGAATAAAGAGCAAAATTGTAAAGGCCCAAAGGGAAGAACCACCGTAGCTAAAAAACGGAAGAGGTATTCCGATTACCGGAAATAGTCCAATCGTCATACCGATATTGACTGCAAAGTGGAAAAAGAGAATAGCCGCTACACTGTACCCATAAATTCGGGCAAAGCTGGATTTTTGCCGCTCGGCAATAATTGTTACCCGATACAGCAGCCAAACAAATAGTACAATCAGTACACTACTGCCCAGCCAACCGTGCTCTTCACCAATAGTGCAAAAGATAAAGTCAGTACTCTGCTCGGGCACGAAGTCAAACTTGGTTTGCGTACCCTGCAAAAACCCTTTCCCCCACATGCCACCTGAGCCAATAGCAATTTTTGATTGGGTTACGTTCCAGCCATATCCCAGCGGGTCACCATCAGGATTAATAAGTGCTTTAATTCGGTTCTGTTGGTGAGGCTTTAGCACATCGGTAACTAGAAAATCCACACTCACAATCAGGCTGATTACTGCGAATGACGTGACTGCAATCGTCACAATACGCTTGGTTTTCTTAGTATTAAGTCCAATAAGTAGAAACGCCGTAACAACTACTGCAATGATCAAATATACCTGATTGATAAATAGCGTCAGTACAAACAAAATAACTGCCGCAATACCAATGCCCAATAACAATGGAGAAAACCCTTCTCGGTAGAAAACAAGCACAAAAGCAGCGTACACCATAGCAGTTCCGGTATCGCCCTGCAAGATGATAAGAACTGCCGGAAGACCGATGATAGCAAATAGCGTAAGTTGAGATTTGAGATTATAAAACACTCGATTATTGGTACTGAGGTACTTGGCTACCGCTAGTGCCGTGGCAAATTTAGCAAACTCAGAGGGCTGCATCCGGAATGAGCCAATGGCAAACCAGGACTTAGAACCTGCTATTTCCCGACCAAAAAGTAAAACAAAAATCAGGATGAGGATAATACCCCCGTAGAAGAAGTAAGCAAACGAACTATAAAACCGGAAATCTACCAGCATGATAGTAGCAATCAATAGACCCGCCGCTACAATCCAAACGAGTTGCTTACCTGATCTAAGTGAAAGGTCGAAAATGCTTTGATCAGCCTGTATATCGTACACTACCGCAAAAATATTGAGCCAACCCAGCGATACCAGTAAGAAGTACAATATGATTGTACCCCAATCCAGACGGTTAACTAATTGATTACTTTCTCGCACAGCTAGTAAATAAAATCTCCATTTAAAATGTACTCTTCCATATGAGCACGCTCAGTACAGCCTTTCAGGTACCTCTCAATCATCAGTCCTGAAATTCCGGCCGCTGCTCGCGCCCCTTGCCCGGCGTTCTCCACATAAACAGCTACTGCAATTTTAGGGTCGTCCTTCGGAGCAAACGCAATAAACACTGAATGATCTTCTTCCCCTCGATCTTCATTATCAACCGTTCCAGTTTTACCACAAACCTCTATGTCAGGAAGATTTGCTCGCATTCCCGTTCCTCGCTTAATCACATCAGACATAGCCTCTACGGCTACCTCAAAATGCTCTGGGCTTACATCAGTGTAGTTTTTCTCCTGATATTGTGCCAACGGTTGTCCATCTTCACCAATAGATTTTATCATATGTGGGGTGATGTAATAACCTCGGTTAGCGATAATAGCCGCTAGGTTAGCCATTTGTAAGGGTACAATTTGCAATTCCCCGCGTCCGATAGCATTAGAATAGATAGTGGAAAATTTCCAGCGATTATCCCCGTATATCTTATCGTATAAAGAAGGACCAGGTACATAACCCGCCCGTTCATGCGGTAAATCTATTCCCAAAGGATGACCTAGCCCGAAACTCATCACATATTTACGCCATTTTTCCAGACCAATCTCAGTGTCAACAAATGTATTTTCAGATGCGCCTTGATTTAGTAATCGACGATATACATTCCAGAAATAAGGATTGCAGGACACCTCAATCGCACCTCGTAAGTCTTGATAGGTATGAGGGCCGTGACAGTCAATAATACCTCGGTCGCAATGAAAACGGCTTTGAGGAGTGATAATTCCTTCTTCCAGGCCAATTAAAGCCTGAACAATTTTAAAGATGGAACCAGGAGGAAATGCTCCCATTAGTGGGCGGTTAAATAATGGCTTGGTGGTATCTGCCGCCAATTGAGAGTAGTTTTTTCCGTAGTCTCGACCAGTTAGCAAATTGGGATCATAAAATGGGGCTGATACAAATGTTAGTATCTCGCCAGTTTTGGGTTCAATGGCGACGATACTGCCTCGCTTACCCGTCATCAGGGTTTCAGCATATTCTTGCAAAGTAATATCTACTGTACTTACCAGGTTTTCCCCCGCTACCGAAAGTGTATCGTAGGCACCATCTTTATAAGAACCTTTTTCTACCCCACGTACATTTACCATCTTATACTTTACCCCACGCTTTCCCCTCAACTGATCTTCATACTTCGACTCTACTCCTAAAATACCAATATAATCGCCTTGCCGATAGAAATTTGCTGAGTCTCGCTCCATTTGGTAGGGGCTTATTTCACCAATGTACCCTAGGGCATTAGCCAAGTTTCGGTAAGAATACGCCCGATTAGTACGAGCTTGAATCCGAAACCCCGGAAAATCTACGAGATAGTCTTGAACCGTAGCGAAAGTAGTATTGGAAATCTGCTTGATAAATATTGAAGGCTTAACGTAGGAGTATTGCTTGGCTTTTGCTATTTTTTCATCGAACTCTTCAAGCGTGATACCGAACACATTGCAAAAGGCTAAGGTATCTTTTAGCTGAACATCCTTAGGGATTACTTCCAGATTATATACTGGGGCATTGTAAACCACCAGCTTCCCGTTACGATCGTAGATTAAGCCGCGAAAAGGATAGCGAATTTCACGGTCAATAATGTTGCTATTAGCCTTGGCCTGATAGTCTTCATTCATGACCTGAATAGCAAACAGTTTTATCAGGTAAATAGCGGCAATGAGGATGAAGGTGAGCCGAATTACGAATTTGCGGTTGTTATGAATCATAGTACGTTTCTACGCGAAGAAGAGTATATGATGTATTGAATTACGAGTATCATTATCAGTGAGAACCCAGTACTGGCTATTGCTTTCAGGACAGTGTAGCTAAATAACTGAAACCCACCAATCTCAATGAAAAAGATCAAGATGTGGTGTATCAGTAATAAAGGAAAAGCGTAGGTTAAGAACCACTGTAACCCTTGCGAGCGGGGTGAGGGAATACTCCCTATATCGTAGCCACCACGAGGAGTCAGAAAGTCAATCCACAGTTTGCGAATATACATAATGAACACGCAAGCCGCCGCATGAATTCCAAAGGTGTTATAGAAAATATCCACAAACAAACCGGTAATAAACCCTAGCAGCATAGCAGTCATCACGCTTAGCTCAATAGGTAATAATAGCAGAAATGCCAGGTAGACATAGCAAAAAGCCACATCGAATAAAACCAGCTTTCTCACTACAAGAATCTGGATGATAAAAAAGATAACAAAGTTAAGGGCTTGAGGGAGCAGATGCCTATTCATTCCCAACAAAGGTTTGATGCAACAATGAGTCTTTTTCCTGCTTGAGTTTATTTTTTACTACGTACACGTAGGACAACTGATAAAAATTATTAGACAGGTCTACATCTATATCGTAAAAAGCAGCATCCTCTTCCGGACGCACTTCTTTCACAGTACCTATTAAAATCTCGGGCGGATAGATACCGCTGTAACCTGAGGTAACCACTGTATCACCCGTAATTACATTGATATGAATGGGAATGTACCTTAAACTAGCCTGAGTAGGATCGGTTCCATTCCATTCAATGGAACCTAGCGTATTAGAGCGTTTTACCAAAGAGGACACATTCATGTTGGTATGCAAGATAGAAGTAATCAGCGCATAGTGCTCCGACACATCTTTTACTTTACCAACCACACCGTTAGGACTAATAACTCCCATGTTTGGTTCAATACCATCGGCTCTTCCTTTATTAATGGTAACGTGGTTTTTGAAATTCTTAACGGTATTATCCACGACTTTCGCTGGAATGTAGGCATACTGCTGAAAGCGTAAGCTATCGGTGCGGCTGCGAACATTAGGCAATATAACCAGGGAGTCTTGTGATAAGGCTTGTAATGCTATAGAGTCTTCAATAATTGGATTGAAAATATCACTCAGTGAATTATTAGGCTGACTAGAGAGAACTGCCCGAAGCTGGGCATTTTCCTGGGCAAGCTGATCATTAGCCTCCTGAAGATTCAAATACTCGGATGCGGTATTCGAGAAATCCATTACGGAAGCTACCATCTTATTAGAGGAGTTGATGACGGCTGCTTGGTGGTAAGTGTTATTATTGACAATAAAAAAGCCACTTAGCCCCTCTAGGGCTACAAATAAAAGGGTGGTACGATATTTTAGAAGAAACGAGAGTAGATTATACATCTTACGTCATCAACACCGACTTAAACAAGTCAAACTTTTTTAACGCCACTCCAGTTCCCCGAACCACCGCTCGTAGTGGGTCGTCAGCCACGTGTACGGGCAATTTAGTCTTCAGAGCTAACCGCTTGTCTAAGCCCCTTAGCAAAGCTCCGCCACCTGTCAGATGGATACCATTGTCGTAAATATCTGCCGAAAGCTCGGGTGGAGAAATCTCTAATGCCTTCAACACTGCCTCCTCAATCTTAGAGATTGATTTGTCCAGTGCGTACGCTATTTCTGAGTAAGAAACTTTGATTACTTTCGGAATACCCGTCATCAGATCGCGTCCGCGAATTTCGTAATCATCCGGTTCTTCATCCAATTCCGTTAACGCGGAACCAACTTCCAGCTTTACTTTTTCAGCCGAACGCTCACCGATCAGCAAATTGTGCTGTCGGCGCATATAATCGAGGATGTCTTTGTTAAAGGTATCACCCGCTACACGAATTGACTGGTCGCAGACGATACCGGAGAGGGCAATTACTGCAATTTCTGTTGTTCCACCCCCAATGTCTACTACCATAGAACCTACGGGCTGGTCAATATCAATACCAATTCCGATAGCAGCAGCAATGGGTTCATGCACCATGTACACCTCTTTGGCGCCAGCATGTTCAGCTGAATCGCGTACCGCTCGCTTTTCCACTTCAGTAATACCAGAAGGAATACAGATGATCATCCGATGAGAGGAAGGCAGATAACGATTCCCAGTGTCAATCATCTTGATCATACCGCGAATCATATGTTCAGCTGCGTGGAAATCAGCAATTACCCCATCTTTAAGAGGGCGAATGGTTTTTATATTTTCGTGTGTCTTCTCGTGCATCTGCATCGCTTGCCGACCAATGGCTAACACTTTGTTAGAGGTACGGTCAATCGCGATGATGGATGGCTCGTCTACAACAATTTTTTCTTTATTAATAATCAGCGTATTTGCCGTTCCCAAATCAATGGCTATATCGCTGGAAAAGAAGTCGAACAATCCCATAAGTGATTACTAATGTGGTTTGAGTGGTATTTATATTCTTTTTAAGTTATACAAATTTCGTGTAAGACCCGCCCATTTCAAATCGTTATTTTGTTACCCTTTGCAATAGGTAAGAAAATTAGGGTTTCTTTACGAAACTGTTTATAGCTGGAATCTTCTACCCTTTATTTGGGTAATTCCGCGCAAAATTAGATCGAAAATTTAACTATTAATAGGATAGCGATCTGATTTCTTCGTCAGCACTGTTTGTTTTTCTATTCGTAAGAACTTACCAGAGTAGTGTAAACCGAGAAAAAGTAGCTTTCCCAGTAGTAACTTACTTCTAACTGATGAAGATGAAATAAAAACGCTAGCGATTGGCGATACCTAAGTCTTTCGCTTTTTCTGCACTATTCATTACACTGAGGCTATCAACCACAGCAGTATAAATTTGCTCCATTTCTCCCATATGCTCCAGATAGTACTCGTAGCTCCGGAAGTAAACCGAGTCGGTTACACCATGCTCTTTAAAGATGGCATATTCATAATTTCGATAAATAATTTCGGTGGAATCAGCTTGTTTAGCCCCAATGTAGCTCATCTTAGCTTCAGCCAAATGTAGATCGATAAGTATCGATGCCATTTTTGACTTATCTAGCAAATCACCCGAAGGGATAGTAAGCTCTTGAGAACGTTCACACGCTCCTAGTAACACACCCAAAAATATGATAATATATTGATAACGCATTGTCAAAGATCAACGATCCGTACTTTTACTACCAAAACGAACCATTAAAAGTTCTCATTGTGACTATCTAACTTTTTAGCCGTAGCTAGTCAGCTGCATTCGCCCCAAATATTCATTGCCGAGGTATGGCAAGGTAAACTACCTCAGTCTCACTGCCCCATTGAAACCTTTATTTTCAATTGATTAAAATGCTTCAGGCTAAATGAAGATAAAGTCTTGTATGATTAAAAGAATACCGGAAAATACTTTTGAATATACGCTAAGATTTGTAATTATTGTTAGTTCCGATGATCTTTTAGGCTTTCTGAGAACTGCATAGACTCTTACATCAATACAGCAAACTACATATCGTTAAAATGAGAAACTTAATTTCAATTGTAGTACCAGCACTTATCCTCTCGGCGTGCACAACCGAAAATAAGACCGAAGAAAATGAAGCCACCAACGAAACCGAAACTACTACTGACGAATGGATCTACCTCTTTGATGGTACCAGCACCGAGGGGTGGCGTGCTTACAATGGCGATTCTCTTCCACCCGGTTGGGTTGCCAAAAACGGTGAACTCACCTTCGATACAGAATTAGGTCTGGAACAAGATTACGAAGGTGGAAAAGACATTATCTACGGTGCCGAAGAATTTGATAATTTCGAACTTTACCTGGAGTGGAAACTGCCCGAAGGTGGAAACAGTGGAATCTTTTATCACCTGAAAGAAGGTTACGACAGTCCTCCCGAAGTAGCTCCTGAGTACCAACTTATCGATGATGAAAACTACGCCAAAATACACGATCTGACGACCTATAACTTGAGCTTAGGCTACACTGAAAAACCCGAAGAGCTTAAGCCTTTACAACGAACGGGATCAGACTACGCTATGCACCCAGCCGACACGGTTGATAAGGTACTAAACCCCACTGGCGAATGGAACTCTTCCAGGATCATTTTCACCCCGGAAAAGGTAGAACACTGGTTGAACGGTAAAAAGCTACTCTCTTTCGTTCCCTGGGACGAAGCCTGGGAGGAGAAGAAGAATTCGGATAAATGGAAAAACAGTCCGAACTACGGAAAATTTAAAACTGGATATATTGGCTTGCAAGACCACTCTAGCCCCATCTGGTTCAGAAATATCAAAATCAAAAAGCTCTAATTGAAACCTAGCAAAATGAATAAGAGAGAATTTTTAAAAAGCGCAGCAACCTTATCGTCAATAGCTCTACTCCCTTCGGGGGCTTGGTCTTTTTCCAAAGAAAAACGGCTACGTACTGCTCACATAGGAGTAGGTAATATGGGAGGTGAAGACCTCAAGGCGATTTCTTCTCATGAACTGGTCGATGTAGTTGCCTTATGCGATGTAGATGCTAATAATCTGGCTGCGGCTCAGAAGCTTCACCCTGAAGCAAAAACCTACTCTGACTACCGGGTGCTTCTCGAGGAAATGGGCAAAAAAATAGATGCAGTCATTGTATCAACCCCTGATCATACCCACGCCCCAGCCTCCATGATGGCTATGCAAATGGATAAACCTGTCTACTGCCAAAAACCCTTGACGCACCATGTTACTGAGGCTCGTGCAATGAGGAAACTGGCCGCGGAGAAGAATCTGGTTACCCAGATGGGTATTCAGGTTCATTCGTTCTATGATTACAAGCTGGCCACGCTCATGATTCAAGCAGGCATTGTGGGGAAAGTACATACAGTTCGGGCTTGGTCGCCTAAAAACTGGGGATACGATGGGCCCATTCCCCAGGGAAAAGACACAGTACCGGATACTCTAGATTGGAACCTTTGGTTAGGAACTTCAGCAGAACGACCCTACAAAGAAGGAGTGTATCATCCAGGAAACTGGCGCAAGCTGGTTGATTATGGCTGCGGCACCTTGGGCGATATGGGAGTACATATTTTTGATACCCCTTACAACGCTCTGGCTCTGGATGTGCCTAGAACCATCACCAACAATTGCCGAAAACCCAATGGGTTTGGCTACCCTGAGAAAAATATGGTTACTTACGAATTTCCTGGTACTAAGTATACTGCTGACACGCTGAAGTGGGTTTGGTATGATGGTGCAGGTGCCGACCAACAGCGCGAAGACCTGATGTTACCTGGTGGCGAAGTACTCCATGACCAAGGGGCTATGTTCATCGGTGAAAAAGGAAGGTTGTACCTACCTCATTTCCAGATGCTACCCCGGCTAATTGTAGATGGAGAATATCAAGATGTAGATGTTGCCCCATATAATTTAGGCGATCCGGTTCGTGATTACGAGAGCGAGGGCAAAAAGCACTATCACCAGTTTGTAGATGCTTGTTTAGGAAAGGCTGAGACTAGTGCTCCGTTTTCTTATGCCGCCCGATTGACGGAAACTATCTTGCTAGGAGTGATTGCCGGACGTTTCCCTAATCAAACCTTGCATTGGGATACCAAGTCGGCTAAGTTCGCTGAGGAAGAAGCCAATCAGTATCTTGACAGTGTGTATCGCGAATTCTAGGAAAATAGACTCAGGCTATGCGTTTAAAACGCGCAGCAGGAGACCAAATAACTAACAAGTGCTTAAATCACATTGAGCACTTGCTCCTTAATCTTTTCCAGCTCTTCTTTCATGGCTACTACCAGATGCTGAATAGTTGCATTGTTGGCTTTAGCTCCGATGGTATTAATCTCTCGCCCAATCTCTTGGCTAACAAAACCCAACTTTTTTCCTGACACCTGAGGTTCGGCTAGTACTTTCTCAAAAAATGATAAGTGGTTGGCAAGGCGCACGAGTTCTTCGTTAATATCCAGCTTCTCCAGGTAGTAGATTATTTCCTGTTCAAAACGGTTTTCATCTACATTTTCTAAAGAGAACTCTTGAAGTTGAGATCGAATACGCTCCCGCAAATGCGTATTGCGCTGGGGAACTTCTTTCTTCACTACCTCCAAAGTGGTCGCAATCTGTTGCACCCTTCCCTTAAAGTCTTTTTCTAGGGCTTCTCCTTCCTGCTGTCGGAAGGAGGTACACCGATCCAGTGCTTCATTAATACAAGTTTGCACAGATGCCCAAAGTTGAGGGTCTACTTGCTCTGCATTCACCGACTGAATGACATCGGGCGATTGAGCCGCTAAACGAAACAAATCACCGGGAGCTTCACCTAGTTCGATAGCTACTTTTTGGTATGTTCGGAAATAAGTTTTTAGTAAATCTTCATTAATCTGATTCCCGCTCATCGCCGCTTTTTTCTCCGCTATCTCTACTACCAAATTTACTTTGCCTCGCTTCAGTTTATCCGATACCATAGTCCGTACCTCTAGTTCGTAGCTACTTAGCATTCGGGGCAGCTTGATGCTGGCATCGAGATACTTGGAATTCAGTGTTTTTACTTCAGCGGTAACATCGGCTATCTCATTTGAGATTTTAGATTTTCCGTAGCCAGTCATAGACAAAACCATACCAATACATTAACGAGGTTAATGCTGCAAGATGAACAGTAATTTATTGAAACACAAAATTAAGGCGAAGTGGTGAAGGCTCGATATAATTGCTGTACCTGTTGCTTGGCTTCTGCCAAGTCATCATTCACTACGGTAACGTCAAAAAATTTCTCAAACTCTAGTTCGTATTCAGCTTTATCTAGACGATGCTGAATACTTTGAGAAGAATCGGTATTACGCGCCAGAAGTCGCTCTTGAAGTTTATCACGAGAGGGAGGGCGCACAAAAATAGCTAGAGCGCGATCACCGAAGTGATTTTTCAGATTTATTCCACCCTTCACGTCTACATCAAAAATTACGTTTTTCTGTTGCGCCCAGATTCTCTCTATCTCTGACTTCAGCGTACCGTAGTACCGATCTGAGTAGACTTCTTCCCACTCAATAAAAGCATCTTCTTGCAATTTTTGGCGAAACTCATCAGCAGTGAAGAAATAGTAGTCTTGCTTATGAGTCTCGTTGCCCCGAGGAGAGCGAGTAGTCGCCGAAATTGAAAATGAAAGGTTTGGATTAGTAGCCAGAAGGTGTTGAACCAGTGTTGTCTTTCCTGCCCCAGAAGGTGCAGAAAAGATAATGGCTTTGCCGTGAAAAGGCGGCATTTATGATATATTTTGTGGATTCACGTGCTCGCGAATGATATGACGAAGATCTTGTGGGGCTACAAAACGGTCGAGCTTGGCTTTCAGGGCATCACGAAAGGCTTTTTCTCGTTCATAACAATCTAGTACTTCGGGCCAGTTAACCGCGTACTTATGAAAGAAATCAGTATCTTCCGTAGAAGCCTGACTGTCTAACACTAACGGAAGTAGCTCCATACACCGCGAGTACTGGGGGGAATCCTTGGGTAACATAGGCGTATAGCGTTAAATCAGAGAATTAAAAAGTTGCTTACTATTAACATTATCGTAGTCAAAAAATACTTACTCTTGGTAGCCCATTGACTCAGCGTAAGATCTCAGTTTATCTTTGAGAAGATTACGGGCACGGTGCAAACGCGAGCGGACAGTACCAATCGGAATATCCAGAATTTTAGCCATTTCTTCGTAAGTAAATCCTTCCAAATCACACAAGATGATTACAGTTCGGAAATCGACTGCTAAAGAATTAAGGGCATTGGAGACTTCATCCCCAATCATATCTTGAACGGCTTCTACCCGAAGGTCGGTAGTGATACTAGCGTCAACATCTTCCGAATTGTAGTAGGTCTCTACCTCTTGATAGTCGACCTTCGAGGGCTCTTTACTTTTCTTTCTGAAGTCATTAATGAAGCTGTTCTTCAGTATGCGGAACAGCCACGCTTTGGCATTAGTTCCTCGCTGAAATGAATCAATAAAGCGAAATGCTTTTAAATAGGTCTCCTGCACTAAATCTTTGGCATCATCTTCATCAAAGGTAAGGCGGTAGGCAAAGTTGTACATGGAGTCTATCTGAGGCAAAAACTCATTATCGAAAATATCGATTTTCTCTGATTCAGAGTATCGGTTACGTCGGGTTTCGGTAGAACTTTCTGTTGCCTCCTCTGATTTAACTTCTTGATCATCAGTATTTTGAAGCTCTTTATTATTGTCTGCCATAATTATGTTCAATTATATGGTAGTATTGTACCTTGTTTAACTAATCTAGGTCGGTAATGTTATCGTAATTATTAATAACTTTGCGCCCAATTTAAACTAATTATATACGTAGATTTTTTAAAAAAGATACTCTACTATGTTACAACGAGTTCAGTCATTATTTCTTTTAGGGGTGGCTATTTGTATGGGGTTATTGCTGTTGGTTAATATCTGGGAAGAAACCATTACCGAGCAACAAAAGGTGCTGGTATTGGATGCCTACGCCATTGAGTCAGTCTCTATGACTGACGAAGCCGGAGAAGCGGTAGTTGCTCAGAGTGCGTGGCCTATTGCGGTGCTCGCTACCTTAGCGATGGCTACGGCATTTTTTGAGATTTTCCGTTACAATAACCGATTGCTACAGATCAAGCTGGGACTACTTAATTCGCTACTCATTGGTGGGTCACTGGCAGCTATTGTCTACTTTAGCTTTGAAGGTGAAGAACTATCTGCCAACACAATACAAGGCGACTATGAATTTGGATTGTACTTACCCGCTGTCGCCATGGTGCTAAACCTCTTAGCCAATCGATTTATCCGCCGTGATGAAATGCTGGTTCGCTCGGCTGACCGATTGAGGTAGTGTTCAGGTGTTCAGGTGTTCAGGTGTTCAGGTGTTCAGGTGTTCAAAACTACTAATGAACACTCTAGCACTCTAACCATCTCTGATAAAGCCTCTCTCATCACAACTTTAAATCACTTTACGATCTAATAAGGGGGGAATAGTTTTCGTTGTTTGTTTATTAGCTACTAATAACGTTATCTATGACTGTGGGAAGAATTCAGCGTAGAGGGAAAAAGAACATACTACACAACAACCAAGCTTTCGTTGCATTTCTCCTGCTATCTGCTCACCTTTCGGTATATGGACAGCACACATTTACAGACGCCCGAGATGGCAGCGAATACGAAATAGTTGAAATAGCGGACTATCACTGGTTCAAAGAGAATATTCGGTACAAAACTCCTACCAGTTGGTGCAGTGAAAACCCTAACTCAGAAGCCTGTCAGTACGGGAACTACTACTACCCTACCGATCTGGTGAATATTTGCCCTGAAGGCTGGCGCGTTCCTACCTGGCTTGAGTACCGAGCAGCCATTAAAGAGATTGAGCGTTACTATGGCTTATCCGACTCAGTGAAGTACGTGACGAACCAGCAGAATTTATACAAGGATTTACTGCTAGACAGTGAGTGGATTGTCAACTTATCGCTAATGGATGATTCTACATTTTTAGATATGGCCGCCACCGGCTGGGTGGAAGGTAACAAATGGAAGCCTTCTGAATACACAACGGTGTGGATCATCCACGATGTATCGAACACTCCCCAACCGCACGTTCATATACAACCTAACGAAATAATTATGCACTCGCACGGGCACCATGTGCTGGACAAACCAAAAAACATGAGGCGGTTTGCCGTTCGCTGTATTTGTGATGCTGATCAAGATGGTAGAAATGGTAAATGAGTAAGCTAATCTGCACCCGCTATGCCCTATCGGTTTCTACTTTGTCTCTTGCTTATCGTAATAAAATACTCAGCGGTTTGCTACAGTCAGCAAACTATGCATTCTACTTCCACCGTGAACCTGACATTAGTTCCGGGCTTGAGTTCTGTTGGCCTTGATCCATCCAATCACTACTCCTATCTCACCTTCAATATTTTATCTGGGTACCAGCGAGGTAACTACTGGTTTCAACTCAGCGGAATATCATCCGCCACGATAGAGCAAGCCAACGGAATCCAGTTAGCTGGACTGGCCAATATTGTTGGAGTAGATTATTACCGAGGCTTATCGCCCAAAGCAATTCTTAAAGCGGAAAAGGAAGGGGATACTCCCTTTCTGAACGGAATTCAGTTCACCAGCTTAATGAATTATGTTCGCGGAAGAGCAAGCGGTGGACAAATGGCTTTGGGAGCTAACATTGCTAAGAAATCTATGACCGGAGCACAATTAGGCGGGTTACTCAACTATTCCGGCGGGCTACTGCTCGGGGTTCAATTAGGGAGCTTAGTAAATATTGCTAAAGGATCAACGATGGGCGCCCAGATTGCTCCATACAACTATACCTTCCGAGAACTTAGTGGATTTCAAGTAGGGTTAGTCAACCGGGCGAAAACAATAGAAGGAAAGAATTCGGTGCAAGAGGGTGCATCTACCGGAGTGCAGTTGGGCTTAGTAAATTTTAGCGGGGTCATGAACGGTTTACAAATCGGATTGATTAACGTGTCCGGCGATAATCAGGGTACAAACATCGGTCTTATTAACGTATACAAAACCCCACACAAGAAGGGCAAGCCCGATAGTACTCCGTTCGGTCTACTGAATTTTGGCAGCAGTGCCTCAGTGGAAACTTTCGTCGACGAAACCTTTCTGATGAATTTTTCAATCAGCACCGGGAATATCAAAAACGCTGGATTGTTACCCGCTAGAAGTTTGAAGCGCATTATGAATCAGATTATGTACCGACAGTCTCATTTCTCCGAGAGCACGTATCGCGCCTACGGCTGGAACTGGCAAAAACAGTTTTATAATTATGCCCCCAACATTACCGGTGAGTTCTACTTCGTGAGTCTAGGCTTCGGAACATCCTACGTTGATTTTGCTGAAGCTGAGCATAGGATAAATTTGCTCTCAGAAATTGGATTAACTATTGGGTCACGCTTGTTCTATAAAAATAAATCTACTTATCTGTTCGCTACACTGGATGCCAACTATTTTTACAGCAATGATGGTCAAACGCTTGCTCCGGGAAACCTTAGTCGCTCTTTTAATGAAGCCGGTGATCGCCGAACCCACGAATTATGGCCGGGATTAGCGGTAGGACTAAAAGTCGCTCTATAGGGCAAAACAAACCGAAGAATACTTTTTCAGAACTGTACCCAAATATTATAACACTTTAACATCATAACACGCTCATACATATTCTCTGACAAAGTGTCACATTTTTGCCCATTGGAATGCATTTTGGGATGAGTTTCAGCAAAGATCTGTATACTCAAAAACCTTAACATATTATGGTAGAAGAAAAAGGAACCATCTCGATCAACACCGAGAACATCTTCCCAATCATCAAAAAATTTCTGTATTCTGATCATGAAATTTTCTTGCGAGAACTTGTCTCCAATGCCGTGGATGCTACACAGAAAATCAAGCGCTTGGCAGCCATTGGTGAATACAAAGAAGAACTTGGTGACCTGAAGGTAAAGATCACTATCAACGAAAAATTAAAAACCCTTACCGTCAGTGATAGTGGTATCGGGATGACCGATGAGGAGGTAAAGAAGTATATTAACCAGATTGCTTTCTCCGGAGCTACTGAGTTTGTAGAAAAGTACAAAGATAAAGGTGAAGAAAACCAGATTATCGGAAACTTTGGCTTAGGATTCTACTCTTCCTTCATGGTAGCCGATAAAGTAGATCTAATCACTAAATCACACCAGGAAGGTAGTGAAGCTGTACAGTGGACTTGCGACGGAAGCACTGAGTTTGAAATTACGTCAGCCGTTCGGAAAAACCGGGGAACCGATGTGGTTCTTTACCTGAACGAAGATTCTGAAGAATTTTTAGAAAAGGCTCGGGTTCAGGGAATTCTGGATAAATACTGCAAATTCTTGCCGATTGAAGTTGAGTTTGACGAAAAAGTAGTCAACAACCCCAGCCCAATCTGGACCAAATCACCTTCCGACTTAAAGGATGAAGATTACCTCAATTTTTACAAAGAACTGTATCCGTTCTCCGAAGATCCGCTCTTTTGGATTCATCTCAACGTTGATTACCCCTTTAATCTCACTGGCGTTCTTTACTTTCCCAAGATTAAGAACGATCTGGAGATGAATCGCAACAAGATTCAATTGTACTCCCGTCAGGTATTCATTACCGATGAAGTGAAGGACGTAGTGCCGGAGTTCTTGATGCTGCTGCACGGAATTATCGATTCACCGGACATTCCACTCAACGTTTCGCGTAGCTACTTGCAGTCAGATAGTAACGTAAAGAAAATCAATGCTCACATTACTAAGAAGGTAGCGGACAAGCTGAACGAACTCTTTAAGAAAGACCGTAAAGCTTACGAAGAGAAGTTTGATAATATTGGCTTGTTCGTGAAGTACGGAATGATTTCCGAAGATAAATTCTACGAAAAAGCCCTAAAATTTGCATTGTTCAAGAACACTGATGGCGAGTACTTCACTTTTGACGAGTACCGCGAGAAGGTAGCTCCTAATCAGACTGATAAGAACGACTCACTGGTGTACCTGTATACAAGTGATGCGGGAAAGCAAGACACTTTCATTCAGTCGGCTAAAAAGCGTTCCTACGATGTGCTTCAGCTTGATGGCCCCATTGACAGCCACTTTATCAATATGCTGGAGCAGAAGTTGGAAAAAACCAGCCTCAAGCGAGTGGATGCCGATATTGCCGATAAGCTGGTAGAAAAAGATGAGAAAATAGAAAGCGTACTTTCCGATAAAGAGAAAGACACAGTGAAGGAAGTTTACGAAAAAGTGCTGGACAGCAAAAGCATGACCGTTTCGGTAGAATCACTTTCTCCCGATGAAATGCCGGTGACGATTACACTACCCGAATTTATGCGCCGCATGAAAGATATGGCAGCCACCGGAGGCGGAGGTTTCGCCATGATGGGGCAGATGCCCGATCAGTACAGTGTAGCGGTAAACGCAAATCATCCGCTTACCAAAAAAATTCTGGAAGAAAGTGATGAGGGTACAAAAGACCAATTAGCGAAACAAGCTATAGATTTAGCAAAACTATCGCAGAACATGCTCACCGGAGCTGATCTTACCAGCTTTATTCAACGCTCGGTAGATATGACGGCTCAATAGCCTTTCGCCACCCGATTTATTTAAGCCTGTTCGTTTGTCGGACAGGTTTTTTTATGTCTCTTCCTAAACCTACATCTTTCTTGTTGGTTAAGTAAAAGCTAGGTCAATCTTGATCCCTGGCAAATATAATTTTTAGATGCATTTGGCTCGTCCAAGTATTTTTTCTTATGCATGCATACTAAATTCAAAAAATTTCTATCTTTGGGAAATTTTTAATTCGAAGAAGTTATTTACCATTACTATTGGTAAGTTTTTAACAATTGCCTGACAATGAGACAAAATCTATACTTAGCAAGTATTCTCTTGCTTGCCCTCCTATTTTCCAATACTTCAATATTCGCGCAGTCCACTACGGTTAGTGGCCAGGTGTTAGATGGTGGTAATAACGAACCTTTAGTAGGAGTAAACATCCTGGTAAAAGGGAAAGTAGTAGGAACCGTTGTCGATACCGACGGAAACTTTTCCCTTACGGTTAACAATGCTCCTCCGTTTACTCTCGTAATTTCTAGCGTGGGTTACGAAACCCAAGAGGTAGAGATTACCCAATCTACTAGCGATTTATCAATTTCGCTAAATGAACAAACAATACTAGGGCAAGAAGTAGTGGTATCGGCCTCCCGGGTAGAGGAATCCATTCTAGAATCCCCAGTTTCTATTGAAAAAATGGACATTCGCGATGTACAGTCATCCGCTGCTCCTAACTTCTATGATCAGATTGCTAACCTGAAGGGAATTGATGTCAGTGCCCAGGGCCTTATTATTAAAACCGTGAACGTCCGAGGATTTGGTGCCAACGGAAATACCCGAACAGTTCAATTAATTGATGGAATCGATAATCAAGCCCCTGGCCTAAATTTTCCAGTAGGTAATGTGGTCGGTATTCCTGAGCTGGATCTGGAAAGTGTAGAATTACTTCCGGGAGCAGCTTCCGCTTTATACGGACCGAACGCTATCAACGGTATCATTCTTATGCGAAGTAAAAGTCCGTTTGATTATCAGGGATTGAGTGCCACCGTCAAGCTTGGTGTGAACCATATTGATGGGGAAGACGATGATCCATCACCTTACTATAATTTTGGTTTACGCTACGCCAAAGCATTTAATAACAAATTTGCTTTTAAAATTAACGCCGAATACATACAAGCAGCCGACTTTCGCGGAGTAGATTTTCGGGATCAAAGTGATATTGTGGAACGTAGCGACGAGAATATTGATCCCAATAACCGAGCCGGACGACGAACGTACGACGGAGTAAATGTCTACGGCGATCCACTACTAAACGTAGGAGTGCTTGGGCAAGGGACTGGGGCTGAGGCTTTACTTCCACTCGACGAAAGTGGAAATTTCACACCAACCGGTTATACCGAATCTGAATTTGTAGGTAACACCACCGAAAGTTTAAAACTAGGCGCAGCATTGCACTACCGCGTCAGCGACGAGCTAGAAGCTCTTGTTCAATTTAACCACGGCTCAGGAAGCACTGTGTATACGGCCAATGACCGATTTGTGCTAGATGGCTTATCAATCTGGACCGCTAAAGCCGAGCTACGAGGCGATAATTTCTTCTTACGCGGGTATCGTACCCAAGAAAATTCTGGCGACAGCTACGCCGCTAATACACTGGCCTCTCTCATTAATATACAAACCACCATTCCCGCTTATATTGGTACATTTGCTGGAGCACGACTAGGTGGAGCTTCGGTAGAAGAAGCTCACGGCGCCGCCCGAACAATAAGTGATGGCATACGGGCTAATAATTTAACCAATGGCACGTATCAACAACTATTCGATTCACTACGCCAAGTACCTATCTCAGAAGGTGGAGCTAAATTTTTAGATGAAACCAGTCTGACCCACTTTGAAGGTATGTACAATTTTTCTGATAAGATTGATTTCGCCGAAGTGGTAGTGGGTGCTAATTACCGCCGCTACGACCTATCTTCGGGCGGAACCTTGTTTGCGCTGCAAGATAATGGGGAAGAATTTGATATTAATGAATGGGGAGCTTACGTACAACTTTCCAAATCGCTCGCCGATGATAAGCTTGATCTAAGCGGCTCGGTGCGCTACGACAAAAACGAGTATTTCGAAGGGCAGTTCTCTCCCCGACTATCCGGTGTATTCAAAGTGGCCAAAGGACACAATGTGCGGGCTTCATTTCAGCGAGGCTTCCGTATTCCTACCACGCAAGATCAGTTCATTGATCTTGACGTAGTTACTCGCCGCCTGATTGGAAGCAACTCGGTTTTGGTGGATCGGTATAATTTTGAGAGTAATCAAGTATACTCCACGCCGAGTGTACAAGCGGCTCAGGCTAATTTTGCTGCTACTGGCGATGTAGCTGCCTCAGTAGCCTTACTAGACCCAATAGAATTTGAAGAGTTTGATACTGAAAAAGTTAACACCTATGAAATAGGTTATAAAGGGTTGATTAACAATAAGCTGCTTATTGACGCTTACTACTATTACAGCTCTTACCGCGATTTTATTGCTGAGGTTGACTTCACTCAAACTGTGACTAGTAATGGTTTACCTCCCTACGAAGGGCCAGGTAACCCCGAAGGAATTGTACAGCAAACGGTGGCTACTCAACGCTTCGGATTCGATATTAATACTGATGGAACAGTGGATGCCCACGGATTTGCTGTAGGCTTGGATTATTCGCTAGACAAAGGGTATACACTAGGAGGCAATGTTGCTTTTAACCAGCTTTTAGACCAAGACGATCTTATTGAACAAGGCTTCCAAGCGCAATACAATACTCCGGAGTGGCGCTACAACATCCGGTTTGCTAACCGAAAGCTTACCGATAATTTAGGGTTTAATTTAGTTTGGCGGTGGCAGGATGCATTTCTTTGGGAATCATCCTTTGGTCAGGGGATAATTCCAGCTTTTCAAACGCTAGATGCCCAAGTGAGCTACAAATTGCCTTCACTCAAGTCAATTATAAAACTTGGTGGCTCTAATGTTCTTAATGAACGATACACTACTTCTTTTGGCAACCCTCGCATGGGAGCTATCTACTACGTTTCCATCACCTTTGACGAATTCTTAAACTAAGATCATGATAAATAAACGATACTTTCTAGTAGGAAGCTTCAGCCTACTTATCAGCCTCTTTGCCTGTAATACCGAAGATGAACTAATTGAAGAGCGATTAGAGAATAACCCAGCCCCTAACGTAGAGCTTAGTGGCAATCCGGGTTCAGCCGATTTTAGCAAATACGTAGCAGTAGGTAACTCACTTACCGCCGGGCTAATGGATGCTGCTTTGTATACCAAAGGCCAGCAAAATGCATTTCCTAACATTCTCGCCCAGCAATTTCAGATTGAAGGTGTTGGTGGAGGTACATTCAATCAACCAGACATCAATTCTGACAATGGCTTGAACGTTTCGGTTCAATCACCCGATGCCGTTCTGGGTCGTTTTCTACTTGATCTAAGCATTCCTGGCCCAGTGCCTACCGTAGGTGAGCCGATTGAACCATACTCTGGTGATATTAGCCAACTTAATAATTTCGGTATTCCCGGTATGCGGGTAATCGATGCTGTTACTCCTGGTTACAGCCAATTCAACCCGTTTTTCGCCCGTATTGCGGCTTCCTCTGCCAACTCGCTCGTTCAGCAGGCAGCAGCAGCACAAGGTTCATTCTTCACTGTCTGGCTAGGAGGAAATGATGTTCTAGCGTGGGCTAACTCAGGAGGCTCAGCTCCCGACGGGGAAATTGACCCCGCCGCTCAACTTACTAACCCTAGCACCCTTACAAATACTAATAACTTCACCGCAGCTTATACCGCAGTTATTAATGCGATGCTTGCAGTTCCTGATGCTCAGGGAGTCGCAATTACTATTCCTCCGGTTACACTACTACCATTTTACCGGACGGTAGCCTTCAATCCGCTTCCGCTTGACCAAGCAACGGCTGATGCATTAAACGCTGCCTATCAGCAATACAACGGCGGTTTAGATGCCGCTGTAACCCAGCAAGTAATTACGGCAGAAGAAGCAGCTCAACGGAAGATCGCATTCTCAGCCGGGGAGGGCAATCCCATTGTAATGATTGATGAAGATTTGAGCGAAGTAACAATTATTGTGAATACTGACGGAGATACGAACACGCTTCCCAAACTACGTCAGACTATCGCTAACGATCTACTACTATTTTCAATTGCTCCCCGCTTGGGTCAGGATTTTGGTAATGGTCCTTATGGTTTACAAGACCCAGCTACCGATGAATTTGTGCTGACCCTGAACGAACAAATTACGGCCAATACCCGCCTGGCTACCTTCAATGCTATTATTGCTCAAATTGTCGCTAGCACTGGCGGAAGAATCGCACTGCTGGATATCAATCCAATATTTGCGGATATAGCGGGGTTGACTCCTGAACAAGCTACATTATTAGGGATGAGCGCAGATGCTATTTCTGCTGCTGATGGCACCAGAGGTCTAATACTAGACGGTGTTAACTATCAACCTGATTTCTCTCCCAACGGCATCATTTCTACCGATGGCATTCACCCCAACCCTAAGGGTCACGCAATTGTAGCAAATGAAGTAATTCGAGTAATTAATGAGAACTTCGGAGCAAGTATTCCTCCGGTAAACCTTTCGCCTTTTAGCACAGTAGAAGTCGCACCGTAGCAGGTGTTCAGAAATACTCAATCGTACTTGAATATATTAACACTTTAACACTGCGCAACAGTCGCCTGAATAAAACAACACTAAGTTAGGCATTAGAAGCCATGCGCTCAGACAACTTCTGCTTGATGTCTTGCATGATAGGCCGGGCGTGCAACTTACCGTTTTCGATGAAGATTTTTTTGGTTTCTTCACCGCCAATCACTGAGCCACCTAGGTATATGCCCGGAACATTACTTTCAAAAGTATCCGAATTGATTTCAGGAATCAGCATTTCTCCGTTCAGGCGGATGCCTACTTTTCGTAAAAACTTAGCATCGGGATGGTAACCAATCATGAGAAAGACAAAATCAGCGGGCAGGGACTGGGTTTCTCCAGTTTGAAGGTTCTTTATCTTTACTTCTTTTTCCGTGATTTCCGTCACTTCACTGTTGAAGTACGATTGCACTTCACCTTTCTTAATTCGGTTTTCTAAGTCAGGGACGATCCAGTACTTGGCGGTTTTGTCAATTCCTTCAAAAATATGGACTAGCGTTACGTTTACTCCATTGCGGTATAAGTCCAGCGCAGTTTCTACCGCTGAGTTAGCTCCTCCGACTACCACCGCATTCGTACCTGTGTAACGATAAGGCTCATCGTAATAATGAATCACATGCGACAACTCTTCACCCGGGACTCCTAGTTCACGCGGAATATCGTAGTAGCCAATTGCCAATACTATTTTCTTCGTCCGATAAGTGCCCTGATTCGTTTGCAGCACAAACAGTCCTTCACTTTGCTCAATATTTTCTACCTCAGTGAAGATATGTACATTCAATTGAAAGTGATCTACCACCTTACGGTAGTACTTAAGAGCTTCCACCCGACTCGGACGCAAATTCAAAGAAGTAAAGGGTACATCACCAATAGCAATATTATCCGCACTGGAAAAAAAGGTCATGTCTACTGGGTAGCGCCGGATCGATTCAGTAATACTTCCTTTATCCAACACTGCGTAAGTCAATCCTTGTCGTTGGGCTTCAATTCCGCACGATAATCCGCAGGGCCCGGCTCCGACAATAAGCACATCGTATATTTTCATACATTAGGTCAGTTTAAGTAAATGAGAGAATGAATAACTGATAAAACAATATTCACTCATTCTATCACTCTCTCATTGATTCTGCAAAGATACAACAATACCGTTTACGGAGGCGTTCGGTAAGATGTTTATCGGATTGACTAGGCTGAGGACGCCGATTTCTTGGGTAAAAACTCTACTTGTAGCAACTCTTCACTCACTTCCCACAATCGCTGGGCGTTATAATCACTACTAGCATCCTTATTAGGTTTCACTGCTTTTTTCTCCTTAAAGTATTTTCCACTAGCTGTCCAACCCTCATCGCTAGTAGCAAGGTAAATACTGGTCTCTGCTCCCTCTTCGGCACTAATCATAAAAGGCTTAGCAAGTTTGAAGACGATACCAAAGAAACTGGATACACCAGAGCCAAAATTACTGGCTACTGCACCGGGGTGGAGAGCATTTGTGACTACATGCTTAGGTAAACGTTTACCTAGCTCGCGAGTAAATAGAATATTACATAGCTTAGAAGAACAGTAGACTTTTAGGCCATTGTACTTTCGCTTTTCGTACTGCAAATCAGTCAAATCAAAACTGGCAAAACGGTGGGCTTCCGAAGATACATTGATAATATTCCCTTGTTCACTGGCTACTATTTTATCTAGCAATAGTTGGGTCAGTAAGAAAGGAGCCAAATGATTCACCCCAAACGTCATCTCGAAGCCATCTTCAGTTGTGTTTCGCTTATTATCGGTCATCAATCCCGCATTATTGACTAGCACATCAATCTTAGGGTACTCCTTATTAACACGTTCAGCGGCTGAACGTATTTGCTCAATGGAAGCTAGATCAGCCAGTATAATATCGACTCGACTGTGACCACAGATCCGTAGAATCTCTTCTTTCGCTTGTTCAGCTTTCTCTTCATTACGGCATAGCATTACCACGTGGGAACCTTGCTTGGCTAATTCCCGAGCCGTAATTTTTCCAATACCAGAGTTAGCTCCGGTAATCACACAAATCTTATCTTTCATAGCATTGTCTTTACTTCTTTGTACCAAGAAACCCAGTCTTTTGTTTAGAAATAGCCTTCCAAAAGCTATCGAATGAAAAAAGGCGGAAAATCCGCCTTAAACTACTACGGGAGTAGCCTTAATACTTTTGCTTACTTAACAAATTAGAGGTTTTGAGTTCTTGATTTTGCGTTAAGTTCACGCACTTTGAACTCAAAACTGAAAACTTTCAGAACGTCCAGCTTTGGTTCCAATTGTAATTACTAAATCGATGTTTTTGTTCTTCCAGATTATCACGTAAGGTTGAATAAAAACCCCAACCTACCAGAAAAGTGAATACCGAAGCAATAGTAAATGCATTGGCCATAGATTCAGCTAAAAAGCCAAACATGAGCATGGTCACTAGAAATGTTACCACTGTCCAGTAGATAGTCATATTTGTAAGGTTACGATGTCGCCAAGATTGGAGGTACCGTAACGGATGTAGATCCCCCCCCCACTGATGCACCAGTTTGTAGTGCTGCTGATCTACTTTATACAGTAACAATGGATCAATAAGTGGACGTTGCCGTTGCTCAAGATCAAACGTTTCGGCGGGAGCCACAATATAAAAATCGTACTCCAGGTCTTCTTGGCTAAGACGATGCTCCTGCTGGAAACGATTTAGCTTCACACCAAACTCAGGATCAATAGGTCCGTGGTATAAACGGCTAGGCAACATCCGCATCCGATAGTTGACGCATACCTTCTTAATATCATCCACATGATATACTTCACCATCAAATTCCTTATTGAGTAACCAATGCCTCAACCAGCGTTGCTTAGGATCATGCACCTGGTGTAAACTCCGGCTTAATCCTAGCTGCCGAATGGCTCTTTCTTCTTGCATTCCCTGCTCTTGTAGCAGTACTTGGGCTTCCCGGGCGGGATCGTTCACTACTCCCTGCCGTTTTTGGTCTTCTTTGATGAGTACATCGTGTAAATTCATGGCACGTGAAATTAAAAAAGATGAGTAAAAGATGTCCTTCTAATCAATTTAGTAAAAACGTTGTGAAATGTCTCATTTCTTCGTAAAAATGTTCGCTACCTTAGCTACTGAACTTCTCATTTATGGTAACATTTTCCCAGTCCATTATTCAGAAAACGGTCAATTTTGTGCAAGCTACCCTAACCGAGGCTGAAGCTGGGCACGACTGGTGGCACACTTACCGAGTTTGGCAAAATACTTTGCAAATTGCCCAACAAGAGAAGGTAGACGAGTTAGTAGTAGAACTGGCTGCATTACTACACGATATTGCTGATGCCAAATTTCACGGGGGCGATGAAGAGATAGGACCTCGCACTGCTCAGCAATTTTTGGAAAGTCAGCAAATTGATAAAAGTGTAGTTGAGCATGTTACTAATATCGTTCGGCATATTTCGTTTAAAGGCGGTAACTTCGAGCAAGGTTTTCATTCCCCTGAGTTAGCCGTAGTGCAAGATGCTGACCGCCTGGATGCCTTAGGTGCTATTGGTATAGCCCGAACTTTTCATTACGGAGGGTTTCGTAACCGCCTGCTCTACGACCCTGATGTACCTCCCAACCTCAGCATGAGTAAGGAAGAATATAAAAGCAGCAAATCGCCCACCATCAATCACTTTTACGAAAAGCTATTGCTACTAAAAGATCGGATGAATACGGAAACTGGAAAGCAGTTGGCTGAAGAACGTCATCGGTTTATGGAGCACTTCTTAGCACAGTTTTACCGGGAGTGGAACTCTGAAGGGTAAAGGGTGGAAGGTAAAAGGTTGTCTATACCTGAACCCTGCACACTTTACCTATTCAGAGGGTAGTATCACCGAAGGGTCGGGCCAGATAATCCGTAATACTGAAGCAGTGCCTCCACCAGGATTCTCTACGATAGATTTTTCGGCTACGGTACCCCCCATTCGCTCGTAGAAAGCGCGGGCTGGAATATTTTCTTCGTACACCCACAAATACAAACCAGAGGTAGTATTGTACTGATGTACCCATTGAGCAGTAAGCTGCATCAGCTTCCGACCTACGCTTCGACCCTGCCAATTGGGCAATACATGCAAATTATCCAGCAAAGCACCGTATTGATTGTCATCTTTAGCGTAAGTGCAGGCAAAACCACAAACTTCTTCGGCATCGGTAGCTACTATAATATGCTGAGTCTCCTTTGGGTGCTGAAAACGTTGCTGCCATACTTGTAATCGATCAGCGTACACATTCTGGTCAAGATAAGTGTCATGAAGAATGCCCCGATAATGTTGCTGCCAGCTTTTAGTGTGCAACTGGGCAATAATTTTGGCTTCGTCTTTACTTGCTTCTCGATAGGTAATCATTCAGTAAAAATACTACCTGAAAAACATTTTCTAAAATTAGTGTTTAAATTCCAAACTTTGTATATTAGCTTCCGTATATGATAGTATTACTATTAATTACTAAATAATAACTATCATGATACTATTTTTGAGAGAGGTCGTTACAAAGTCGCATAAGTCTGAGGAAAAGCTTCAAAATGCCCCTCCGGCAAATGTACCCCGATATCGACAAATAAACCGCTTGGCAGATATGTCAGTTGGACGAATACGTCGGTGGAATATGCCTTTTCGGCGACCATTTTTACTTTAGATAAGATATAACCTAAAAATTAAAGCCTATGAAACCGAGCATGTTAGCTTACACTAAGCTCATTCTGGAGAAGGTGAGCTTTAGCCGAGAGTTGTACGAACGGGAATACCGCAAAGCGCTAGCCCGGCTCTCGCCTAGTGAAGCACAAACCCTTCAGCAATGGAACAGCCACCGAAGAGAGCAGTTCATGCCGGTAAGTATGGTAAAATAATCCTGGATAATAGTTACGTTAATACTTTTGCTTACTAATCTGACCAGTGCATCCTTGGTGTGCTGGTCTTTTATTTTTACGAGACTATGTCCGATACTTAGTCATTCCACGCTGGGTCATCCCTCCCATTACCTGTTTCATAATTCTGACTTTACCCCACCTAGGAACAGTACGCAATGAATAGACCAGGAATTTAGTAAGAAACCCCGGCAAAACCGTATCTTTTCTGCCCAATGCCTTAAGAATAGGTACACCAATCTGAGCCGGAGTTAAGGTCATATCCATTTTCATGTTAGCACGTTTGCCAAACCCACTGGTTACTGGACCAGGTGCCGCTGCTAGTACGTCTACGCCGTAGGGTTTCAACTCTAATGCTAATGCTTCGGCTAATGATTGTACGTAGGCTTTAGTTGCAGCATAGTTGGCAGCAAAGGGTACGCCTTGAAAGCCAACTATAGAACTCATTAGAATGATGCCACCTCTTTTCTGTTGGGCAAAATACTGGCTGAAGTGATGGGTCAGCACTAACAATGATTCGCAGTTTACCCGCAGCATATTGGTTTCTTCGTGAATAGAATTATTAAGCATCAGACCTGAAGTACCAAAACCAGCCGAAGCTATCAGCAGTCCGACGTCTAAACCCTGAGCCATCGCAATTACCTGATCGATTCCCGTAGATTCAGACAAGTCAACTGCTACTGTATTGATCTCTACTCCGTACTGGGAAGATAATTTTTGTTGAAGCTTGCTAAGCCTCTGCGAATCGCGACCGTGAATCACCAGGTTCAAACCCGATTCAGCCAAGCGGATCGCTAGCTCTTGACCAATGCCCGAAGACGCACCGGTGACTACTGCCCAAGAACCGTACTTAGTCCGTAATCTATTTTTTTCACTTTTTGATAATTTCATGCTTATCCATTTTATGAGTTCTAATCAGAGGTTGACCATTCAATGCCTGTACTAGCGTGAATAGTGCTAGCAAACCATATAGACCCGCCATCCATAACGTAGCTCTAGTACTTTTAAGACCGTAAAAGGCAAGAATAGGTAGCACTTGCAATGCATGCATACCAATAAAATGAGCAATGCGTGGGTCACCGTAAGTGTAGCTCCAGTTAAGGAAAGGAATGCCTTCCCCACCGTCTGAGCCACCGATAGTGTGAGTAAGTCTGGAGCCCATTACAAAACCCTCGAGGGAAAAAATCACGAAAATGATGATTCCCAGCCGAATAGCCCATACATAATAAGTAGGTAAGTCAGGAAATCTACTCAGAAAAAATAATACACCAACGTAGGCAACATACAATGTTACTGCTGTGGCTGCCAATGCCATTAGTGAATATAAAAAAGCGTACCCAGGTGTGCTAGTGTTATAGTGAGATAGCTGTCCTCGTCCGGCCTGAATAGCAATATATACCACCTCAAAGCCTAGGAGAATAATAACCGACCAACTGAACAGCGCGATATTGAAACCCTTTAGGTAATAACAATACCACGCCATTGACCAGGAAAGGATCGTAGTAGAGAGGGCAAACTTGGTGGGTTTGTACCAGGCACTCACGTTGTAAACCTGCGTATCCGTGCCTTTGGAGAGCACTAAAAACGCTAAAGCCGCTACTAAATTCAGTAGACCAAAGTAGAACAAAGGCTCATTTCTCAGCCTGATCTCTTGAACGAATTCTAGCATATTTCTAATTGTTATTTTCAGCTCTCTCCTTGATAGCAGCTAACCAGACATCGTGCAATCATTGCAGCTTTTTGGGTTGAAAAGTTTTCTCAAAAAAAGTTAATAAGCCGTATTGAGATTCGTCGGTAATAAGTTTACAGCCTATATCGGTCGGAATGATGAGCCGGGCATGATACCCCTTGATGCTTTTCTTTTCAGACTCCGAACTCAGCCCATAGGGCGGAGCAAACTCTTTGATAGACGGGGTAAAATTCAACCCCATCGTCTGCCAAGCAAACACTGCGTTCTTAGTCAATATTCCACTCTCAGTATTTCGTACGTTGACATCACTAGCTCCTTCGTACCACTCTGGCCAGGTTTCGGCCTGAATGAGAATATTCCACACCATTTCTGGCGGGGCTTCTATCTCGATTTCGTTATGTACGAAGAATTTAGCTTTGGTAGGCTTGTAAACCTCCGGCCAGTTAATTTCCTCGGAGTAAGGCAGGCTAGCCTCTACCGATTTCTCGAGTGAGTAACAGGAAGATAAAAAACTAGCTATGATGAAAAAGAGAGATGTTTTCCTTGCCATAATTGATACTTGAACTATAGCAAAGTTATTCTCTACTGCTCCTTCAAAACGATAACATATGTTTATACTTTCGCCCGATCCTCTTTTTTCAGGCGACTCAGGTGGATAGGAGTGATTTCTAGATAAGAAGCAATCATATGCTGCGGCACCCGGTTATGAATATCAGCAAAGACCTCAGTGATAGTATCGTACCGCTCTTTCGGGGTACGGGTATACTGATTTCTTATCCGATTATCCTGATAAACAAAGTAAAACTCCGCAATTAAACGCCCTAGCTTGTCTCCTTCTTTCAGATTCTTGTATCCCCAATCAATAGCCGAGCGAGGCAAAACTACCGTCTCGGTATCTTCTAAAGCCTGTAAGGTGTACATTGAAGGTTTTCTCTGAAGAAAACAGGAATAATCAGCAATAAACTGATTCTCTAGAGCAAAATGAATAGTATGCTCGGCACCTTGCTGGTCGGTAAGTAGCACCCGAACAATACCTTGATTGATGAAGAAAATCTCATTCGGAACTTGGCTGGGATGACTTAAAACCTCCTTCCTTTTAAACCGCTTAATAAAGCAACGATCTAGAAAGCCCTGCGTTTCTTTTTCTGAAATCTGAATCATCTGCCCAACTATCTGCCTTATCTGCTCCATAAATTACATAGATTGAGTCAGCCTCTCACTGCACACTACCAGGATAAGTTATTCTAAATCTTCCCTTCTATCTCGCGTAGATAGCCTATACTCTGACCAATACTTGCCACCGGATCGGGAGATTGATCCTGCTCTACAAAACACTGTTCTACTCCGGTCTCTTCAGCTAGTTGCATAACTTTGGTAATGTTCACTACTCCATCACCTAACTCTTGAAAAGCATCGTGAGGTACTTCATTATGGTCAAACATGGTAGGCGTACCCGGCTTCTTATCTTTCAGATGCAACAGTTTAATGCGTCCCGGAAGCTCTTTCATCAATGCTATTGGATCGTGTCCGGCTAGGCTAGCCCAAAATACATCTAGTTCAAAAAAGACAGTACCTGGATCAAATTCTTCCATAAAGATGCGGTAGGGGACTTGACCGTCTATCGGCTCAAACTCAAAGGCGTGATTGTGGTAACAGAGGTCAATACCTGCCTTCTGACAGAGTTCACCAGCAGTATTAAGCTGTTCGGCAATGCGACGATAATCATCTAGTGTTTCTCGCTCACCCTCGGTCATGTAACCGAATACCAAGTACTTGAAATTGCACTTTACGGCATCATCTACCATCTGCTCAAAAGAATAACCTTTAGGCGCTTCTTGCCCAACTAAGTCCCACCGTCCGGTGACAAACGACCAAGGAAAGAAGGTGCTACTAGATGTCAAACCCAAGTCTTGCATCATGGGAGTAAGTTCTTTATAACTCCGAACATCGCCTCCTTCAATCTGAGCGTAGCCGGCTTCCTTAATTGCCTTGAGCGTAGCGGCAGGATCTTTCTCCATCTGATTACGCACGGTATAAAGTTGTACTCCTATTTGTTCTACGTAAGGGTTATTGGTAGTCATTAAGTGGGAAGGTAAAAAAGGAACACTTACACTGATAGCAGCGGTAGTTTTTAAAAAATCTCGTCGTATCATAAGTAATAAGGTTAGAGCTGGTAATACGGCAAGATAGTATTTTTTTGACAAAGGGTATAAATACGATGATACTCACCACTGACCCTAATTACTGCTAAGCTCCTTCTGCAACTACAGATTGTTTAATGTTTGAGGTAGAAACTGTAGTCGGCCAACTGCTTTGCTTACGTTGAAAATAAAGCAGAGCCAAGAGCACTAGCCCACTACCCAAAAAGGTTATGATATAGCTAGATGAGATAAAAAACTGAAGCCAACTGATTTCGCTTTGCCCAAAGTTCTTGTAAAATAGCACCCCTATGCTTCCCAGATAACCGAAAGAGTCAGCTACATAGATGAGAAAACCTGCGGTACCTACATAACGAAAGGTAGCCAGTAAGCGATCAAACAGGATACTATTGAAGGGAACGTAACCTAGATATAACCCTAATCCAGCTAAGGTCATCCAAACTGGGGCATTTAACCACCCCTGCTCATAGGCAAAAGTGCTGCTACCTACTAAAATAAACCCTAGGGCAATTAAGATGTGATAAGTTGCCAAAGCTCGTCGATTATCCTGAATAAACATCAGCAGCCCCATGACCAGTAAAACACAGAGGGCGATGGGTACTTCAGTAAGGGTAAAGATAGCAGGAGTGTCGCCGTAGCCTAGGGCATTCCAGAGTTCAGCGGCAAAGTTATCCCGGAAATCGCGAAAAGCGGTCAGCAAGATATATGCCAATACTAAGAGCGTAATCCCTCCGGCGAAGCTGTGAAGAAACCGTCGTCGTTGGGTACGTTTCATAGGTTCTCGTTTGGTACGCAAACGTTCGTCTTCAGCCGATGGAGGCGGTATCTGCTGGAGCATTCCTACGAATACTAACAAAGGACCTGCAAAGAGTAACCCGGTCATTAGTGGCATCCAATACTCGTTCACACCCCAATTGAGCATTACGTACTTACCCACCGTTTTCACAAAACCTGAAGAGAAAATAAAACTGATTGATAACCCTGCCCCTAGAATCTCGGTTGTCTGCCGCCCCTCCAGATAGCTAAATACTAGCCCCCAGACCATACCCAGTGGTAGTCCATTCAGAAACAGAAATAGAATATTATAAGGAGCTGGTACCAATGCAAAACCTACTAAAGCAAGTCCAGCTAGCCCAATGAGCACCATAATTCCTAATGCACGACGACTACCCGACATCTCAGAAACCACTTTGATACCAATGAACTTGGAAAGTGTGTAGCCGAGTACCTGCGCGGTAATTAACAAAATCTTATAATCTATTCCCCAGAAACTGAGATCGCTGAAGGTTGCCACTGCAAATGGCTTACGAAAAGCATACATACAGGAGTAGGTACAAAACGAGGCAACAATGGCGTAGATAGAAAATGTCCACTTGTTAGTTCTTTGAAGCCAGGTAGTGAGCATAAGAGAGGTAGTTTAGTGCGGTAGTGTTAAGGTGTTATAGTTGAAAAGTTTGGTAGATTACAGGTTTTGCACCTGGGATTGTGGATTAGAAGTTGTGCTTTCTACTTTCCCTCCTCCAATCTTCCCATCTCATATCTCTATTCCATTCTTCGTTAAGGGTTTGTCTTGCCACTGATTTTGATACAGTATTCGTACTTGGTTGTAGCCGATAGCTAATAGCTGTTCGGTTACGTCAGAAAAGTGACTCATTATTTCACGGGGATGATGGGAATCTGAGCTGAGCACTATTGGAATATCTCGTCCACGCATTTGCCGCAAAATCCAATAGCTTGGGTAGGGTTCGTCAGTCAGTTGCTTGCACATCCCTCGGGTATTTACTTCTATGATTAATCCGGTCTCAGCAATAACGTCTAACGTTTCGCTAACCGCCTGTTGATACCAGTCTGATTGCTCATTGAAGAGTTGTCCATCTTCACTCTGTATTTTGATCTTATCTAGATGCCCCACGATGTCGGGTGGGTCGTCCTGCACCATTTGCCGGATGAGTGCGTAGTACCGCTGAATGGCTGCTTCAATATTATTCTTAAAGATTTGATCCAACCCTTGCAGAAATACCTGATGCCTTCCATCAATCTCCCAAGGATGACCATCAGCAAAGAAATCCACAAAATGTACCGACCCGATTGTGTAGTCCAGCGAAAATTCATCTTTTATAAACCTCGATCCTGCGACGTCAGGAATGAAGTCCACTTCTACCCCTCGATACACTTCAATTTGCTCAGTATATAGCTCTTTTAGCCTCTCGATTTCATTAATGTATGTATCACCGTCTACCTCTGACATTGTCCAAGGTAGATCATAAGGTAATGGGGAGTGGGAGGAAATTCCGTAGGCAGGCATACCTAGCCGAATAGCTTCTTGCAAGTAGAATTCGGCGGCTTCCTTTCCGTCACAAAAGTAGCAGTGACTATGATAGTTGGTATACGGCATATCGATATACTAAAGGTACAGCAAATACCAGAATTATGTGTTAAGCCAGTATTACCAAACTACCTAGTTATACCTGCTTCTTCTCAACAGAAAAAATCTTCTTATAAATAGGCTTACGATACAGGAACTGCAAAGCCAGCACTGGATACAGCAAAAAATCCATGAGCCAGAAGGGAGAGCGAAAATGAATATCATCTACAATCTGACTCCCATTTTCCTGCCGCAGCACCCGGTGATGGTGTTTCCAATGCTTCAGAAAGAAGGGTAATTTTACTCCTTCGTCAATAAAATACCACTCCCCGTCAGTTTGTCCATCTTCTGTAATCAGGCTGCGCCAGGTTTGGCGAAATAATAGAAAATTTAGCTCTAGCTCTACAATATCACCTTCTTTAGAACCATCAAAACGATTGAGTTGTACTGGAGGAAAAGGTGGGTTTAAACTGGTAAATAAATCTTCGGTAAAGCCTTGTTTTACCGATAAATAGTCCTGGGCTACAGAAGCACGAATAATTAGTCGCATACGTCCGTAGTAACTGGATAGCATACCTGAAAGTTTTAGACAAACATCTTCTTTAGAAACCTCGTTGTGGAAGTATGACTATTATTATTGTCGGCACTAACCGGAAAGATGCCAACTCCCGCACCATCGCCAACTACTATCGACGCTTACTAGAAGAGAAGGGTGAACCTAGTCAGATTCTCGACCTCATTCATCTCCCGACAGATTTCTTGACAACAGCTCTTTATGAAAATAATGGGCAAAACGAAGAGTTCAATACCTTCCGGAGCACGCTAGAAGAAAATGACCGCTTTGTATTCATTGTACCCGAATACAATGGTTCTTTCCCTGGAGTACTGAAAGCCTTTATTGATGGCTTAGAGTACCCTAGTAAGTTAGCAGGCAAAAAAGCTGCCCTAGTTGGAGTGGCAGCAGGAATGCACGGTGGGGCAATGGCACTCAGTCACTTTACCGATGTACTACATTATCTAGGAATGCAAGTGTTGCCTACCAAGCCTACTCTAGCGTTTATCTATAACCATCTTTCTAAAGATGAAATTACCCACTCCGAGTATCGCCAGTTATTAGAACAACAAGCTGACGGTTTAATTATTGACCAAGTTGGCAGTACTCTTCCGTAGTCTACTTCTCACACTCCCCTACCCTGAATTAATAAATCAGCCACGGGCTCCAATATTATCGCATTTGTTTCGTCAATTAACCTGCGTCTAGTGCTCTTACTATGAAAAGAATTTTTAAAATGATTGGACTATCGGTTGCTGCTTTACTTTTTATGCTAGTAGTTGGAGGCTGGTTATTCATCAAACTAAGCCCAGAATTTGGCGGAAAACCCAGTTCGGTACAAAAGGAATCTTTCGCTCAATTAGACCATTACCAAAATGGAATATTCGTTAATCTGATTCCTACCTCAATGGATATGAGCTTCAGTAATATTCTTTCGGTAATGAGTGATTATATACAAGGTATTCCTAACGGAGCACCTGATTTTACGTTACCAGTTGAATCAGTAGACTCTTTATCTCTAGTTGATCCGGCTGATGCCCCAACGCAGATTACGTGGTTCGGTCATTCGGCAGTACTGTTAGAAATAGATGGATTACGAATTTTCTTAGATCCTATGTTGGGCAATGTTCCCGCACCCCACCCCTGGATGGGAGGCAATCGGTTTTATGAGCAATTACCTATTAGTATTGAAAAACTACCTCCGATTGACGCGGTACTTATTTCCCACGACCACTACGATCATTTAGACTACGGCTCAGTAAAAAAATTGAAGGAAAAGGTGAAAGACTTCTACGTTCCTTTAGGTGTAGGAGCGCACTTACGCCGATGGGGAGTAGATGAATCGGCAATCCACGAACTTGACTGGTGGGATGAGGCTCAATACCAAAACTTAAAGATGGTATTTACCCCTTCTCGCCACTTTTCTGGCCGGGGCATTACTGACCGAAGCACTACGCTCTGGGGCTCATGGATTGTACAGGGAAGAAATGATAATATCTATTTCAGCGGAGACGGTGGTTACGGCCCTCATTTTCAGGAGATTGGGGAACGATATGGCCCATTTGATTTTGCTATGATGGAGTGCGGGCAGTACGACAAACGCTGGGCTCAAATTCATATGATGCCAGAGGAATCAGCTCAGGCGGCGGTAGATGTACAAGCCAAACTGATGATGCCTATTCACTGGGGGGCTTTTCGGTTAGCTCTGCACTCTTGGACTGATCCTATTGAACGGGTTACTACAAAAGCCAGTCAGTTACAAATGCCCACAACTACTCCTAAGGTCGGAGAAACATTTACGCTCAATGGTTCTGCGCCACCGAATACTATCTGGTGGAAAAATGACTAATCTTCACTAGGCTTGAACTGACAAACTGTTATCCGGCTAGTAGTTGGCAGGAAGCTGACCAGTTTTCTACCAACTGCTACCTATATCTAACGCTAATCTACATTATCATGTAAAAAGCGGTTGTTACTGATAATGTTGTTGTCATCATCCAGCGAGTAGCGCGATACGTTCCGGTCTTGATAAGAAGGGACACTATATAAATGCACGTTGCGTCGCTGATAAGCAGGCTCATCAAAGTTCTCTTTCTTGAAGTGATCTTGCTCGTTATCCGGTGCGCTGATGCTTTTTCGCCCTCGTAGTTTCAGCTTACGCTTATAGGCTTCTTCCATCAGCAAGCGCTTCTGCGAGCTCATCTCATGTATATACTCTTCCTCTTCCGGCTCGTCTTGAATCGACTCGTAAGTAGGTTGAGGATCATCAGATACAAAATCGCGTACCGGAGGTTCAAAACGGTGCTCAGGAGCTGGCTCAGTAGTATTATTACTCTCTGGTACTTTTTTGTTGGTTTCAAGATCGATAATCTGCTTTTCATCCCCAGATAACTCATTGTCCTCTTCGTCCTGCTCAAAGCCAGTAGCAATCACAGTTACCATAACGCTTTCGCCTAACTCTTCATCAATACCATGCC
>ERZ1740060.202-NODE-202-length-46060-cov-5.663145_pt1 | contig 46060 bp, 40 predicted proteins | sample MGYA00581743_ERZ1740060 | MGnify/ENA primary metagenome ERZ1740060 (study PRJEB43018, sample SAMN04849235) | marine metagenome | isolation source: floating plastic debris | place: Pacific Ocean | collected 2008-08-27 | study: EMG produced TPA metagenomics assembly... | reverse complement strand
TGCCCTGGCTTACGCGCGGCAATTTTGGCCAAGGCGGGGCATGATCCTTAACGTCTGGCGTGTTGCTGTGTAGTTTGACAGGGACTAGACCGTTTAGAACAAGTCCAAACTGGATCACTACCCACGAGGCAACCATGCAGCATGTCGCGGCCGAACCAAGAGTTTCGAAAGAGGCTTGGTCTGCACTGTCTTCGGCGCTGCAGAGCGCTTTCAGTGACCGCTTCCAAACCGGCGCGGCGTTGCGCGAGCAGCACGGCCACACAACGACCTACCTTGCCAACCAGCCGCCTGACGGGGTCCTGTTCGCAACCAGCACCGATGATGTCGCAACCACGGTGCGGCTGTGTGCCAAGCATGGCGTTCCCATCGTTCCGTTTGGCGTTGGCACCTCGCTTGAAGGTCAGGTGAATGCACCCTTCGGCGGTGTGTCTCTCGATCTGTCGCGCATGAATACCGTCCTTGCCGTCAATGGAGACGACATGGACTGCGTGATACAGCCTGGCGTAACGCGCAAACAGCTGAACGCGGAACTGCGCGATCAGGGCTTGTTCTTCCCCATTGATCCAGGCGCCGACGCGACGCTGGGCGGCATGGCCTCTACCCGCGCGTCAGGAACGAACGCGGTGCGCTATGGCACCATGAAGGACGCCGTGTTGAGCCTGGAAGCGGTGATGGCCGATGGCAGAGTCATCCGCACCGGTACGCGCGCCCGCAAAAGCTCTGCCGGCTATGACCTGACCCGCCTGCTGATCGGCTCAGAGGGCACGCTCGGTATCATCACGGAGATGACGCTGCGGCTGCACGGTATTCCCGAAGCGATCGGTAGCGTAGCCGCCAGTTTCTCGACTGTTGGCGAGGCGTGCGAAGCGGTAATCGCGACGTCGCAATATGGCATTCCGGTTGCGCGGATTGAGCTTTTGGACCCCCTGACGGTGAAAGCCGTCAATGCGTATTCCAATCTATCTTTCGCTGAACAGCCGCTTCTCTTGGTGGAGTTTCACGGTTCGGAAAAGGGCGTTGCCGAACAGACCGCGCTCTTCAGTTCAATCGTCAGCGAGTTTGGCGGTCACGCCACGCCAGCGGCAAATTCCCCCGAAGAACGCAACCGGCAATGGCAAGCGCGTCACGATGCTTATTGGGCGAGCCTTCAACTGCGGCCGGGTGCGCAGGGGTACACAACAGACGTGTGTGTTCCGATTTCCAAACTTGCTGAGTGTGTGACCGAAGCGCAGAACAGAGCCAAGGCGGCTGGATTTGATGCACCCATCGTGGGCCATGTTGGCGATGGCAACTTCCATGTGCTGTTGCTGTTGGACATGGAAAACCCTGACGAAATCAGCCGTGCCAAAGACTATGTGGCTTGGCTCAATCACCTCGCCGTTTCCGTGGGCGGGACCTGCACTGGTGAGCATGGGATCGGGCAGGGCAAACAACAGTTCTTGCGCGAAGAATTGGGTGATGCCTGCGATGTGATGGCGGCCATCAAGCAGGCGCTTGACCCCCAAGACCTGCTGAACCCAGGCAAGATTCTGGCCTGAGCCTTCTAGCCATCCAGTGCCATGCGCGGTGAAAGCGCACGCGGGTCAAGCTTCAGATCAAGCAGCGCTGGCTTTCGGGACCGCATTGCCTCTGCGAAAAGGTCCGTGAAGTCATTCTGGCTTTTGACGGTTGCCCCATAACCGCCATAGGAGCGGGCAAGGGCCGCAAAGTCCGGGTTCTTCAGCGACGTCGCACTCTGCCTGCCAGGATAGGTGCGATGTTGATGCATGCGGATCGTGCCAAGATGGCCATTGTTGGCTACCAAGACGATGATGGCGGCGCCCTGGTCGGCAGCGGTGCCGAACTCCTGCATGGTCATTTGAAAGCAGCCATCGCCGGCCAGACAGACAACGGTCCTGTTAGGCTGATGGAGCTTGGCGGCGACGGCCGCCGGCAGGCCGTACCCCATCGAGCCTGACGTTGGTGCCAATTGGGTGCGCCAGCCCCGATAGCTGTAATAGCGATGCAGCCAGGCTGCATAGTTGCCGGCCCCATTGGTGAGGATCGCATCATCGGGCAGCACCGACGCCAGATGCTGGATGACGGCTTCCATCTTCACAGCGCCCGGCGTTTCCTGGGGCTCCTGCCAAGCCTCATAGGATGCGCGGCAGGCTTGGACATCTTTACGGCGATCTTGTTCCGGCGCCCTCGCCTTATCGGCCAATGCCACTATGGTTGAGGCTGGGTTCGCCGCCAGCGCCAATGTCGGACGATAGACCCGACCCAGTTCGTTAGGATCGGGATGGATATGGATCAGCTTTTGGGTTGGGTTTGGCGGAGTTGGTAGGGTGTAGCCGGAGGTCGTCATTTCGCCCAGGCGCGGCCCGGCGACAAGCAACAGGTCGGCGTCTCGAACACGCTCGGCAAGAGCGGGATTTGGTCCGATGCCCACATCGCCGGCATAGTTGAGGTGGCGGTTGTCGATATAGTCCTGGCAGCGGAAGGATGTTCCGATGGGCACCTGCATGGTTTCGGCGAAGTTCGCGGCGGCCTGTCGCGCTTCGGCCGTCCAGCCGCCACCGCCGATCAGGAGAAAGGGTTTCTGAGCAACCGCAGCGGCGTCGATGATCTGGTCGATGGTCTCTTCATCTGGTCGTTGCACTGCCGGCTTGATGCGCGGCAACGGCTTGGGAAGGTCTTCATAGGTAGCCGACAGCATATCTTCCGGCAGTGCCAGTACCACCGGGCCTGGACGACCCGACATGGCGGTGCTGAATGCGCGCGATATGTATTCCGGTATCCGATCGGCCCGATCGATCTCGGCAACCCATTTGGCAAGCGGGGCGTACATCGCCCGATAATCGACCTCCTGAAACGCCTCGCGGTCGCGCTGGTCAGAGGCGACTTGACCGATGAACAGGATCATCGGCGTTGAGTCTTGGAACGCCACATGGACACCAGACGCCGCATTGGTTGCGCCCGGACCGCGCGTCACCATGGCGATGCCCGGACGTCTAGTCAGCTTGCCATGTGCTTCGGCCATCATGGTTGCCCCGCCTTCTTGGCGGGCGGTCACCGTGTGGATGTCAGCATCGTAAAGCGCGTCGAGAACTGCCAGATAGCTCTCGCCGGGAACGCAGAACACACGGTCAACGCCCTGGGCGACCAGCTCGTCAACCAGGATCGCGCCGCCATGTTTTGGGCCATCTACAGAAGGCGTTGCTTGCTCAGCCATTGCTCCAGCCACCGTCGATCACGTGGATCGTTCCGGTGGTATAGGCCGATTCCTCAGACGCCAAATAGACCGTCAGTGCCGCGATTTCCTCCGCCTTGCCGATCCGGCCCATGGGTTGGCGAGAGATGAAGGCTTCTCGGGCTTTCTCATAGCCGCCCATCGTTTCGCCAAGCGTGCGGATACGGTCTTCCAGCGACGGGCTTTCCACAGTGCCGGGGCATATCGCATGGGCGCGAATTCCCTGACCTATGAAGTCAGCAGCGATTGACTTGGTCATGCCGATCACGCCGGCCTTGGTCGCCCCGTATACGAAACGATTTGGAGCTGCGATGACGCTGGAGGCAGCCGACGACATGTTGATGATCGTGCCGCCGCCGGCCTTAATCATGCCCGGCAGGAAGGCTTTGGTGACGCGAAACATCGCTGTCATGTTGAGGTCGAGCGAAAACGCCCAGTCTTCTTCCGAGCAATCAAGAATGCTGCCGTTGGCGACGAAACCAGCGCAGTTGAAAAGCACATTGATGGCGCCGGCGGCCTCAACCGCCTCAGCGATGCTGCCTGGTTCGCGGACATTGAGCACACGGGTCTGGCAGCCGGCGGTTGCCAGATCGGCCAGTGCGGCCTCGTTGATATCCGTGGCGATGACCCTTGCGCCTTCACGCACCATTGCCAGGGCGCTTGCCTTGCCGATCCCCTGCCCGGCTGCTGTTATCAAACAGGTCTTGCCCTCAAGTCGCGTCATCGTGTGCGGCTTCCTTCTCAGCGTTTTGTTCAGCTTTTTTTCGTTTGCGCGTTTCTGACCGCCAGACCGATCCGCCAGGGAAGGTGTGTTCCTTCACGCTATCGGCCTTCATTTCGGTTGAATAGCCGGCGCCGGTCGGCGGCAGGTAATGCCCGTCCTTCATGGTGACGGGATGGATGAAGTGCTGGTGCAAATGATCAACGTATTCGAGCACCCTACCCTCAAGCGTGCCGGAGACGGCGATATAGTCAAAGATCGACATGTGCTGGACCATCTCGCACAGGCCAACTCCGCCGGCGTGGGGACAGACCGGGACGCCGAACCGCTCGGCCAGGAGAAGAACGGCGACCATTTCGTTGGGTCCTGCAAGACGACCTGAATCGATCTGGCAATAGGACAGTGCTTGAGCCTGCAGGAACTGCTTGAACATCACCACATTCTGGCAGTGCTCGCCTGTTGCCACGCCAACCGGCGCCACAGCACGAGCAATACGTGCATGACCGAGAATATCATCGGGGCTTGTGGGCTCTTCGATCCAAAGTGGATTGAAGGCAGCCAGCGGCTCCATCCGCTCAATCGCCTCGCTTGCACCCCAAACCTGGTTGGCGTCCATCATCAAAGTGCGGTCAGGCCCAATCTCGCTGCGGATGAGCGAGGCGCGGCGTAAATCATCGGCAGGCTCGCCGCCGACCTTCATCTTGAAATGGGTCCAGCCATCCTTGATGGCCTCGCGGACGAGATTGGTGAGCTTCTGGTCGGAGTAACCCAACCACCCCGCCGAGGTGGTGTAGGCCGGATAGCCGTCCTCGCGCAGATGGGCGATCCGCTCGGCGCGCCCGGCCTTCTTCTCTTCCAGGCGTTCGCGCGCTTCCTGCGGATCGAGCGCATCCCGGAGATAGCGCCAATCGACAAGGCCTACGATCTCGTCGGGTTCCATATCGCTTAGTACCTGCCAGACAGGCTTGTCATGGATTTTGCCGTAAAGGTCCCACAAGGCGTTGACGAGGGCGGATGTCGCCAGGTGGATCGCGCCTTTGTCCGGGCCGATCCAGCGCAATTGGCTGTCACCGGTGAGCCGGCGCCACATAGCACCGAGATCGGACAGAAGCTCCTCGAGCGTCAGGCCATCGATCAGCGGAGCGAGCGCGTTAATGGCCGCCACACAAATTTCGTTGCCTCGGCCAATGGTGAAGGTGAAGCCATGGCCGGACGGGCCATGGTCTGTCTCGATGATGACATAGGCGGCAGAATAGTCTGGCGCTTTGTTCATCGCATCGGACCCATCCAAACTTCGGGAGGTGGGAAACCGGACATCCTTGGCGGTGATTTTGGTGATGCGGATCGGGCCGCCCGCCGTTGACAGCAGGTCGCTCATAGGTGCCGCTCCTTTGCCGTGTTCGCTTTCTGGTCAGCCCCCAGCCAACAAAGATTCGATTTCGCTACGCGTTGGCATAGCCGGTGCCGTACCGGCGCGCGTCACCGAAATGCCGGCCGTCGCGCAGCCGAACCGGGATGCCGACACCGGATCTTGGCCTTCGGCAAGCGCCACAGCCAGACCTCCGTTGAAGGCATCGCCCGCACCCGTCGTTTCAACAACAGGTCCAGCATTGTAAGCCGGCACATGCTCACTGATCGTGCCATCATCGTAGAGCACGCCCTGTTCGCCGAGCGTTATAAGGGCGGCCTTGGCGCCGGCATCGCGCAGAAGCTTAGCGGCTTGGCGCGCATCATCGACCGTAACGACGGGATGGCCGACCAGTGCTTCGGCTTCTGATTCATTGGGCGTCACGAGATCGCATAGCGCCAGCATGCCATCGGGCAACTCGGCAGCAGGTGCAGGGTTGAGGATGGTGATAACGCCCGCATCCTTGGCGATCTGGAGCGCGCGCACCGCCGATTCCATCGGTTGTTCGAGCTGGGTGACGAACACATCAGCCGCCCTGATCAAGTTGGCGCGTGCATCAATGTCATCGGGCGAGATGGTTCCAGCGATGCCAGGGGCGACGATGATGGCGTTATTACCGGTCGCAGCCTCAATGAAGATGTAGGCCGCGCCGGTGTAGCTTTCGGCATGTTGGGTTACGGCTGGCTTTACACCTGCTTTTGCCCAGGTATCGAGCGCCATCTGAGCGAATGGGTCCTGCCCGAGCTTGCTGATGAAATGCGCATCGACCGGACCATCACCGGCTGCCATGGCAGCCGCGACTGCCTGGTTTGAACCCTTGCCGCCCGGTCCCAGAGCAAAGCTCTGCCCCAGAATGGTCTCGCCCATTTTAGGCTGACGGTCGGCGCGGTAGGCGGTGTCGGCGACGAAGACGCCAAGAATTACGACACTGGGCATGCGACTATCCTTAGGCTTCCGGCGGGATCACGCCCTTGCGCAGCATAAAACAGCCGTAAAAGCGTCGCTCGCCGGACTGAATGACCGCATAGGCTTTTCGCGCAATATCATAGAAGGCAAAGCGCTCGATGCTGACCATCGGACGGTGCGAACCTTCGGCGGCATCAATCGCGGCCTGGACCTCCTGCTGGACCGGAGGGATGGTGTCCGGCTCGCCAACGATCTCCATGCGGCCCGCGAAGTCATCCACGAAGGTATCGAGCGGGTAGACCGACAGGATCGCCTCAATCGCCTGCGCGGCCGTTACATTGCCGATGCGCAGGAGTTCGCCGACCTCCGTGTGCTTGGCAATCGAGTCCGCCGGGAAGTTGGTGTCGGACACTATGAGGTAGTCGCCATGACCCATGGCCGCCAGCGTGTAGAGCACCTCCGCGTTTAGGCGCGTGTCGATCCCTTTGAGCATTGTTATTCTCCCTCAGTGGCCGCCGTGAAGGCGTTCTATTTCATTGGCGAGTGCCAGACCCAGCGCGCGATGATTATCCGCATCGAAATGAATACCGTCGATGGGTGAAACCGCACAAACCTTGCCTGTGTAAAACACGGGGACACCTGTTCGCTTGCTCATTGCGCCAAAGGCATCATCAAGCTGGTGGGACTTATTGGCGCCGCCTGCGAAAATCTCCGCCAGGACGCCAGCTTCCAGAATGGGCGGCGGTGCTGCGACGAGAATTGCCGGCATGTTCTGCTGCGGTCCGCAAGCCGACTGACGGATGGTGCCAACGAGCCGTTCGACGCCTTGGGCAATCTCGAATGCGGACACGTTGAAGCGGTGTTTGAGATCGTTGGTTCCAAGCATGATGAGAACCAGATCGATGGGCCGGTGACTTTCCAGCAGCGATTGAAGGACCAACAGCCCGCTCTTGTGCTCTCCTTCTATCGGATCCTGGTGAACGGTGGTGCGACCCGGATGGCCTTCTGCGATGAGTTCCCACTGCTCGCCTAGCGCCTCAGCGGCCACCGATGGCCAACGATCCGAACGGGTAAAGCGGCCTTTCTCGGCCAAGCTGGCCATGGGCATCGTGCCATGGGTGTTGCTGTCTCCAAAGCAAAGCACCGATCGCGTCATCACAGACGATTGCCGCTCTCACCGTCAAACAGATGCAGCATCCCCGGCTCCGGCTTCAGCTTAATCGGCTGGCCGATGGAAAAGTCGTGGCGCTCACGGAAGACCGCCCCCAGTTCGTCACTGCCGGCCCGGGCAACGATATGCGTAACCGCCCCGGTGGGCTCGACAATGGCAACATTGGCAGAAAAGGCAGTGCAGTAGCCCTCCTCGGCGAGCATGAGGTGCTCGGGGCGCATGCCAACGGTCACAGACTGACCGGTCGACCCACCTGCGTTGCCGTTAATGGCAAGCGCGACGCCATCGTTCTGGAACTTGCCATCCTCAATGGATCCCTCGATCAGGTTCATGGAGGGCGAGCCAATGAACCCAGCCACAAACGTGTTGACCGGCGTGTCATAAAGCTCCAGCGGCGGACCCATCTGCTCCACATGGCCATCGCGCATGACGACGATCTTGTCGGCCATGGTCATAGCCTCGATCTGATCATGGGTCACATAGACCGTCGTTGTGGCAAGCCGTTGATGAAGCTCACGAATCTCAGCGCGCATCTGAACGCGCAGCTTGGCATCAAGGTTGGAAAGCGGCTCGTCAAACAAGAAAACTTGCGGATTACGCACGATGGCGCGACCCATGGCGACGCGTTGGCGCTGCCCACCGGACAATTCACGGGGGTAGCGCTTCAAATAGGGTTGAAGGCCGAGAATTTCGGCGGCCTTTTGAACCCGCTCCTCAATCTCAGCCTTGGGCATGCCCTGCATCTTCAGCGCGAAGCCCATATTGGCAGCGACTGATTTGTGGGGATAGAGCGCGTAGTTCTGGAACACCATCGCGATGTCGCGGCGGGCTGGCGGCAGATTGTTCACCACCCGCTCACCGATCTGGATGGTTCCTCCGGTGATGCTTTCCAGCCCCGCGATCATGCGCAGGAGGGTGGACTTTCCGCAGCCTGACGGCCCGACCAGAACGACGAACTGGCCGTCATTGATATCAACATCAATGCCGTGCAACACCTCCACCGATCCGTAGGATTTTCGCACCTCGCGGACGGTCACTTCTGCCATTTGGAACGCCTCTTCCCAGCCGGTTGAACCCCGGTCTTAGTATCACTTCAGGGACGAACAGGTAGCCGAAGGTCACGCTCCTGTCCATTCTGAACATGCTAACATGTTAGCGGCTTGACTTGGGTCGGGAACGTTGAGACAGTCGACCGCAAGGGCAAGTGCGCCTGCACGGGCGCCATGTCTGCCGGGTTGTCGGATGGACTGTGATTTCATGGTCTGACCGGCTGCCATCATAAGCTCGAAACGGGCAGCCAGGCCAAGGCCCTTTCAAGGGGCTGGCCGCATCACGGGAGGAACCCCATGAAACTGGACCTTTACAATTATGCTGTGCGCAACGGCCTGACACGCCGGCGCTTTCTGCAAGGCACGTCTGCCATCGCCGGTGCCGCGGCCATGTCCGGCGCAGGCGGACTTCTGAAGCCGGCGCGATCCTTCGCACAGTCGGATGTGCGCGCTGAGATCCTGGGTATTCCGGGCGTTGGGCGGGGTTCCCCGACCGATGCGGACTGGCAGCGTGTTGGTGAGCTGTGCCTGGGCGGCACGCGCGAAACCGTGGCTGAAGGCGAGTTCGAAGGTGTTGAGCTGACCTTTATGGGTCTCAACAACCAGAACCTGCATAACTTCCTGTTCCGCGGTTTCCTGCGTTCCTGGGAAGCGTACACTGGTGCGACGATCAACTGGATCGACCTTGCGCAGGCTGACTACAATGCGCGTCTGCAGCAGTCCATTGCTACCGGTACGGTGGACTTCGATATCATCGAAATGGGCGCGCCGTTTGAAGGTGACACGGCAGGCCGCGGCCTTCTCAATGAGATGCCGACATGGGTCGCAGAGCTCATCGATATGGATGACTATGTGGACTATCTCAAAGCGCCGGTCGGCACCTGGGATGGCAAGACCTACCGCATCTCGATCGATGGCGATTGCCACACGTTCTCCTACCGCAAGGACTATTATGAGAGCGAAGAGCTGGCACAGGCTTGGGCCGATGCCGGCAATGATAGCCCATGGGAGCAGCCAACCTCCTGGGAGATGGTCAATGCCCACTCGAAATTCCTGGCCGGTAAGACCGATCCGCTGACCGGCCTTGATGCCCACGGCTAGCTTGACCCGCTCAAAGGCTGGGGCGGCTTTGGCTTCTACTTCCTGGAGAACCGTGCAGCACCCTATGTGAAGCATCCCGATGATCCGGCATGGCTGTTCGATCCGGAAACCATGGCGCCACGTGTCAACAATCCAGGCTGGGTGCAGGCCATTCAGGATGTGATGGATCTCATCGCAACACCGGGCGCTTATCCGGCTGACCAGATCAACGCTGACCCAGGCACAACGGCCTTCCAGCAGTTCCTGGCTGGTACCGGCGCGATGCTGAACTGGTGGGGTGATGTGGGCTCAAACGCGCGTACATCGGATTCCTCAGTGGTGGGCGATGTTGTCGGATTTGACATCAATCCGGGCTCCGCGCGGGTCTACAATGCGTCGGCCGGCGCGTGGGAAGACACGCCGAATGTTTCGCCGAACAACGCCTATATCGGCTGGGGCATTTACGTGACTAACCGTGTCCAAGGCGATGATCTGAAGCGTAAGGCTGCCTGGTCGGCTGCGGCGCATCTAGGCGGCAAAGACCTGTCGCTTTGGGCGTCTGCCTATCCGTCAGGCTTCCAGCCATACCGCAACTCGCACTTCCAGTTCGATGAGTGGGAGGCTGCCGGTTACGACCGTCCGTTCGTGGAAGACTATCTGGGCTCCAACCTGGACAGCTACAACCACCCGAACGCGGCCATTGAGCCTCGTATTCCGGGCATCTTCCAGTACTACTCGGTGGCTGAAGATGAGTTGGCCAAGGGCTTTGCCGGCGAGTACGGCTCCGCACAGGAAACAGCGGATGCCATCGCAGCGGCTTGGGAGCGGATCACCGATCAGATCGGCCGCGAAAGCCAGATCGCTCTCTATCGTGCCTCCCTCGGCCTGTAACCAGGCCGCGTCAGGCGGAGCTGGCAGGTTTGTGAGGACCTGCCGGTTCCGTTCCTTACGCTCTTGCGGGTGGGCCGCACTGGCCCGCCCGATCTGATCCTCCCGGCATAAAGGCGGTTTCCTTGTCACAGGAAGGCGATCTTCTCCACGTTGTTACCAATGATGACATCTCCACCAGGCGGCGGGCGTTTGGACGATCCATCATTTGGGGCTCGTTTGCGCTTCTGGTGTTTGTGGCCGCACTGCAAACGCTTGCGGCCAATGGCGCGATTGCGCTGAATTTCGAAACCTGGCGGCCGACGCTTTACGCCTATGTGCTCTGGGGAATCTGCCTGTGCGCCGGCCAGGTGCTGGTGCGTGGTGAACAGGGCAAGCGCGTCCTGTTCGTGCTGCCAGCGACCTTATTTGTGGTCTCGATGGTGGTCTTCCCGCTCCTGTTCGGGCTCACCATCGCTTTTTCCAACTGGAACCTTTCCTCGCCGGATGGCCGTCAGTTCAACGGCTGGGACAATGTCGTTCAGATGTGGAACGACCCGTTCTACTGGAACGCGCTGACCAACATGGTCTGGTACACGCTGGCGATCCTGGTGGAATACGCCATTGCCTTCGGGTTGGCGCTGCTCTTGAACAGCCAGATCAGGGCGCGCAAGTTCTTCCGCGTGGCCTTCCTGCTGCCGCTGATGCTCTCGCCGGTCGCGGTGAGCTGGATGATCGGCAAGTCGATGCTGGAAATCCGGTTCGGTCCTATCTCCCGTTTCTTACGCGAGATCGGCATCGACAATGTCTCGTTCTTTGGCAATCCGGAACTGGCGCGCCTGACCATCATGATCATGGATGCGTGGACCTTCATCCCTTTCATGATGATCATGATCCTGGCTGGCCTTCAGGCGATCCCTCGCGAAGTGCAGGAAGCCGCCAAGGTGGATGGAGCATCAGGCTGGCGCGGCTTTTGGGAAGTCACCTTTCCTCTGATGCTGCCGGTTTCGATCACCGCCATCCTGATCCGCATCATCTTCAAGCTTAAGCTTGCCGACATCATCATCAACGTCACCTCGGGCGGCCCCGGCGGCGCGACGGATTCGGTGACGAGCTTCATCTTCCGGGAGTATCGCGACCGATCCAATGTCGGCTACGGCACCATGCTGGCAATGTTCTATCTGGTGCTGATCGTGATCGCGATGACGATCCTGATGAAGCTTGCCGACCGCTGGATGCGGCCACGCTATTAGGGACAAGGTGATGGCCGAGCAGCAGATTTTCCATGACAGTGAAGACGATCTGGCGCACCGCGCCAAATGGTTCTCTAGTCGCGTTCTGATCTACGGCATTTTGATCGTGTGGACGATCGTCTGCCTGTTCCCGATCTACTGGACCATCACGACCAGCTTTAAAATGGCGCCCGATGTCCTGCGCGGGAATATGATTCCGTGGGTCGACTATCAGCCGGCCTGGCTTGGTTGGCGGTCACTTGGGCTTTCGCCGGAAACCATCGGCGCAGAATCGACGGTGCGCGAGCAGTTCATGCAGCGGTTTTTCAACTCGCTAATTACCTCGCTTTCCGCCTCAACGCTGGCCGTGGCGCTGGGAAGTTTGGCGGCTTATGGCCTATCGCGCTTTTCCTTCAAATTCGGCTTCATGCGCAATCAGGACATTTCGTTCTTCTTCCTTTCGCAGCTTATCCTGCCTCCGGTTGTTCTCGCCCTGCCCTTCCTGGTGCTCTACCGCGAGCTTGACCTGCTCGACACGCGGCTTGGTCTCATCCTGCTTTACACGCTGACGGTGTTGCCCATCGTTATCTGGATCATGCGGGATCAGTTCGCCGGCATTCCGACCGAGCTTGAGGAAGCTGCCTTGGTGGACGGGCTATCGGTCTGGCGGGCGTTCGGCACGATCATCCTGCCCATTGCCCTGCCCGGCATGGTTGCGGCCTTCATCCTATCGCTGGTGCTGACCTGGAATGAGTATTTCTTCGCCGCGCTCCTGACCTCCACCCACGCCAACACCTTACCGGTGATGGTGGCCAGTCAAACCGGCTCGCAGGGGATCAGCTGGTGGTCGATGGCGGCGCTCTCTTTTGCCGCGATCCTGCCGCTGATCGTTATTGGCGTTCTGCTCGAGCGCTTCATCATCAAAGGCATGGCTGCCGGCGCTGTGAAGTAGCGGTGGATCGCCAGACGTAATAACGCCCCGGCCTTAAAGGCCAGGGCGCTTGCCTTTGGAGTCAGTTGGTCTGATCGATCGGATGCTGGGCACGGAACCCGACAGCGATGCGGTTCCACACATTGATCGTGCTGATGGCCACAGTCAGTTTGGTGATCTCTTCTTCAGAGAAATGTGGCCGCAAGGCCTCGAAGTCGCCGTCCGGGGCTCCGGTCTGGGCAATGTTGGTCAGCGACTCGGTCCATGCCAAGACGGCGCGTTCACGCTCGTCATAGACCGGCGACTCCCGCCAGGCCGCAATGAGCGCGATCCACTGCTCGCTGAGCCCGGCCATACGGGCTTCCTTCACATGCATATCGACGCAGTACGCGCAGCCATTGATCTGCGAGGCTCGGATCTTCAACAGGTGCAGTAGGTGCGGATCGATCTCGGCTTTCTGCGAGACAAACTCTTCAAGCGCCCACACGGCCTTCACCGCCTCCGGTGATGCCTTCATGTAGTTGAAACGCTCTTGCATTGGGGTTCCTTTCTTCAGGTTTTTGACGCGCGGACGTGGCCTTCGAGGAAGGCGCATGCGCGCCGGGTTATCGCGCCGTCACGATCTTCCTCGCTCAGCTGCTCCAGCAGGCTTGCGATCGTGACCTTGCGCAATTCGTTGCGATAGGACTGCTCGGCGCGCAGCATCGCGGCGTTGATCTGGCAGGGCGCTGTAAAGGCCTTATCCGGCAGAGGATTGGGCCCATTCCGGCGTATCTCCTTGCAGCGAAAAGCTGGCTGCGAGCCCTCAATGGCAATGACGATGTCGAACAAGGTCACCCGCTCCGGCTTTTTTGCCATGTGATAGCCACCTTTTGGCCCAGGCACCGTCGCTAGGATGCGCGCCCGCGACAGCGCCTGCAGATGCTTCAAAAGATAGCTGGGCGAGACGCCATGAAATGTCGCCAGCGCTGCTGCGGACAGCACCTGGCCATCCTCCAGACTGGCCAGCATCGTTACCGAGTGCACCGCCTGCTCAATGCCATCACTGAGTTTCATCATCGCGCTCTTTATTCATGGACATTTTTTATCCATGATTCTAACGAAACGTCAATGGGCTTGATTGGAGCCAGCCGTCCAGCCTTGTGATCAGGTGATCGAGAGGGCGTGGGCGATGCTTTTGGATTGCTCGTAAAGGGCTTTGAAGAGCGGATATTGCCGTTCATATACGGCCTGTGTTTGCGCGGTTATGGTCCGCTCAGCCGGATTCCAGTCCGGCAGATCGCTCTTGGCGACTTCGCCGAGCGCCAGGCGCGCCAAGAAGGCATTGCCATAGCTCGCGCCGACCGTCACCGAGCAAACGATCTGGTCTAGGCCGGTCAAATCGGATGTCGCCTGAAGCCACATAGCGTTCTTGGTTCCGCCACCGACAGCCAGAAGACGCTTGGGCACCTGCCCGGCTTCGGCGTAGGTGTCGGTGACATGGCGCGTGCCCATCGCGATGCCTTCGATCATCGCGCGGTAAAGATCGCCGCGCGTATGGGTGAGATCAAGACCGAAGAACGCGCCTTTGGCATGTGGATCATGGATCGGCGTGCGCTCGCCTGAAAAATAGGGCAAGCAAATCAATCCCTTGGCACCCGGCGGTGAGGTTTCTGCTTCGGCAGCCAGAACGCCGAACGCCCCATCTTTTGCGAGATCTTTGGCGAAATGGTCACGGAACCAATGGGTCAGCGTGCCGGAGGTGGCAAGGCCAGCCATTGCGGCATACTCGCCCTCAAAGAGCCAAGGGGCATGCCAAAGCCGAGGGTCGGACAGCTGGCTCTCGGTCACCGTGATGATGAAGATGGTCGAGCCGTACATCATCATCATATCACCGGCACCCAGCGTGCCGACGCTCACCGCCTCGGCGGCAGCGTCAACGGTACCGCAAGTCACCGGTGTTCCGACAGCCAGGCCTGTTTCGATGGCTGCTTTCTCGGTCACCGTGCCTGCAATCTCGGTGGACCATAGAAGGTCCGGCATCATCTCCATCGGGCAGATGTCGGAGCCCAAGGCGTCCGACCAGTTCTGTCCCTTGATGTCGTAAAGCGGCGCCGAATTGGGAGCCGTGTAGTGGTCGATGACGAACCGGCTGGTCAGCTTGAAGGTGAGATAGCTGGTGGCAGTCAGAATTTTGTGGGTTTTCTCCCACAGATCAGGGTGGTTGCGACGGAACCACAGGATCTTCGGGCCAACCGCCTGTGAGGTCAGAGCATTGCCGGAATGGGCAAGGATCGTCTCTTCGCCAAGCTCGGCAGTGAGATCGTCGATCTCTTTGGCGGCACGCGTGTCCACGCCGTAGAGCACGCCGTTCATCAGGGGCATGCCGTCTTTGTCGACTGGCAGCATGCAAGGGCCGATGGCAGACGTCGCAATGGCTTTGATCGCCGCCGGGTCGATGCCACTCTCGGCCAGCAAGGCCTTGGTAATGTGGACGAAATCGCCCCACCAATCCTCATCTGGCCGGTGTTCAGCCCAGCCCGGCTGCGGCACAATCATCTGATGCGGTCGAGCGGCTTGAGCGACAATGGTCCCTGCCTCATCGACCAGCACGCCCTTTGACTCAAAGGTCCCGATATCCACGCCAAGCGTATAGGTTGTCATGGGCGCGCCTCGCGAGTCAGTTGAAAATCCGGCCCGATCTGGCTGATGGCATGCTCAAGAAGCTTGCCAAGTGCCTCAAGGTCGCGAACATCGCAGCATTCAAGCGCTGAGTGCGAGTAGCGCATGGGGAAACCGACATCCACGCTGGCCACTCCCTCACCGACGAGCTGAACGTAGGAAAGATCGGTCAAGACGCCGACCTGCGCGGAGCGCTGCAAGGGCATGGATAGCGCATCGGCGCTTTCTTCCATCAACTGTACCATTGCCGGATGCGGGATGACCCCGTTCAATGTGCCACGCCCATGGAAAGAGTAGAGGCTGATGCCGGGCCCACCGCCCAGATGCATGTCGGCACGGTCCACCATGTCTGGTGTGTCGGAGGCGAGCATAAGGTCGATCTGGATGGCGATGTCTGGTTTTATGGCTTGCGCAGCAACCACGGCACCACGCAGGTTGAACTCTTCCTGCACCGAGAACACCACATGCACCGTTGGGCGGTTTGAATGGCCCGACAGAGCCGCCGCTACGGCCAGTTGGACGGCGCAGCCTGCACGATCATCGACGCTTGTGCCGGCAACACGATGGTCACCCAACGTCATCACATGCGGGCGATAGACAATCGGCGTGCCAATGCGCACGCCCGCTGCCTCAGCGTCAGCCTTGGATGCAAAGCCAGCATCGATGATGAGGTCGGGCGCACGGACGACCTGATACTTTTCATCCGGCGTCGTCGCATGGTGCGCCTTGTTGGTGATGATAGCGGGCACATCGCGCCCCTCACCCACACACAGAAGCACGGCCTGGCCGGCAAGCGCGCGTTCCGGCACGCCGCCCATCCGCTCGACCTGGATGAAGCCATCATCGGTTATCCGGCGGGTGATGAAGCCAAGCTGGTCCATATGCGTGAACAGCATGACCGTCGGTGCTTGAGGATCGCCATCCAAGGTCGCGATCACATTGCCTAGCCGATCAGTGCGGTGCGCAAGGCCCATGGCATCAAGACGCGTACGGATGGCGGACGCCACGCGCTCTTCGTGCCCGGAAAGGCCGGGAAGAAGCATCAGCGCTTCAAGATCGTCGCGGATGGAGGTCACCGGACCGCCCTCACCCGGTCCATGAAGTCTTTCGCTCGGTCAGCATCCACGGCGTTCCAGGTGTGGCCGTCTACTTTCAGCGCCGAGCCGACAATGCAGCCATCGGCAGCGCGGAACACCTCGTTGACCGTGGCATGTTTGACGCCGGTGTTGGCAAGCACCGGTGTGTCGGGAAGAACGGCCTTCACCGCCTCCAGGTCCTCCATACGCGCGGCCTCACCTGTGATCTGGCCGGAGACAAGCACAGCGTCGGGGATAGAGGAGAAAACCGCGCTGCGCGCCCGGTCCGGCAGGGGGCGTTTGTCCATGCTGTCGGCAAACTCGGCCGAGACATTGTACAGCATCACCAAATCCTGCCGCCCAAGCCCATCGCGGTAGCGCATGGCCTTGCCGGCGTTGGGCGCCCACACGCCCATATCGCTGGCATAGGTGCCGGTGAAAATCTCTCGGCAGAAGCTGGCGCCCGTTGCCGCCGACAGCGCGACCGTTGCCATCGGATCCCACAGCACGTTGACACCGAACGGAACGGCGATTTCGCTGCGCAAATGGCCGATCAGATAGGCCATGGTCGCCGTTGATGCCGTGTCGACCTCAAAGGCATAGGGCCGGTCGTTTTCATTCCCGAACATGATAGCGTCAAAGCCGGCAGATTGAAGCGCCTGCAGATCCTTGCGTGCATCGGCGAGCAGTTTCTCCAAACCACCCTGCGCATCATAAAGCGGAGAGCCCGGCAAAGCGCCGATATGGACCATGGCAATAGCCGGATTGGTGCCGCCAAACAGCGCTTGAAAACGACTCATATGTCTCCCCGGATGTGCGTTTTTTATCGGCGCACGCGCACCAAGGGTGGTAGGCGCGCCCGACTGCTTATACTAGCATGTTAGCTAAGCACACTAACAGGCGGAGAGACCGGGATGCAATTGAACACGCCGCTGAAAACGCGTCATTGGGACAGGCTGGGCAATGGCGGGCTGACCTTCACCGAACTGGGGTTTGGTACCGCACCTCTGGGTAATCTTTATCGCGCGATTTCCGATGATGATGCCCATGACATCCTCACCCGCGCCTGGGATGCTGGCGTGCGCTATTTCGATACCGCGCCGCTCTATGGCCTTGGCCTTTCTGAAACACGGCTCAACCGGTTTCTGCGCGGCAAGCCGCGTGACTCCTATGTGCTCTCAACCAAGATCGGTCGGCTGTTCAAGGCCACAACGCCCGACAAGCGCGATGGGTTCGGCAAATGGTTCGATGTGCCTTCGCGCAATGAGATCTACGACTACACCTATGACGGCGTGATGCGCTCGGTGGAGTTCTCATTGGAGCGGTTGGGCATCGACAGGATCGATATCCTGTTTGCTCATGATCTGGACATCTTCAACCATGGCAGCCAGGAGGCGCTGGACGCCAAGATTGCCGAGCTGATGAACGATGGGGGCTACAAGGCTCTCACCGAGATGCGTGAGCAGGATGTCATCAAAGCGTTTGGTGCCGGCGTGAATGAATGGCAGACCTGCCAGACGTTGACCGAACAGGGCGACATGGATCTCTTCCTGCTGGCCGGGCGCTACACGCTTCTGGAGCAGGGGGCACTGGAAAGCTTCCTGCCGCTGGCCGAGAAACGCGGCATCGGTCTGGTGATCGGCGGGCCCTACAATTCCGGTATTCTTGCCACCGGGCCGAAGTCTGGCGCGTTCTACAATTACGATCCGGCGCCGCAGGACATTCTGGACAAGGTCGGGCGCATCCAGTCGGTGTGCGAGCGCCATGGTGTGCGGCTGGTGGATGCAGCCTTCCAGTTCACCCTTCGCCACCCAACGACTGTTTCGGTCATCCCGGGTGGCCAGGGCGTTGCAGAAATGGAGTCCAACCTCGTCGCGGCAAAGGCCGACGTGCCGGATGCCTTATGGGCGGACTTGAAAGCCGAGGGACTGATGCGGGCCGACGCGCCGGTTTAGCCCTTGCACATTCAGCCCGCGCTTTGCGCAAGTCCAGCGATTGTATCGGCGGTGATGGACGCCCGTTCATCCACTGGCGCGGAGACATGCAGGGCGGCGGCGGCGTTGGCGAAACGTGCCGCCTCCACTAGCGCTGCGCCTTTGGCCAGCCGGACGGCAAGCGCGCCGACAAAGGCATCCCCAGCGCCATGAGCGGACACCACATCGACTTTGTGCGCCGGCAGCACGGTTACCTCGTCGTCAGCGATGACAAGTCCGTCGCCACCCAGGGTGAGGACAATATCACTGTTCAGCCAGTTGCGGAGTGAAGCGGCCATCTGATCAGGCGTCAGATCACCTTCAGACATGCTGAGAAGATCTGCTGCCTCCACACGGTTGACCACCACGATATCAGCAAGCGGCAGGCAATCATCCTTGATGCTACGCGCCGGCGCAGCGTTGTGGAGAATGCGCGCGCCAGCCGATTTGGCCCGTTTGGCAACCTCAACATTAACGGCTTCTGGCAATTCGTTTTGCAGCACCAGCCATTGCAAATCGACGGGTAACGCGATGATTCCCGCATCAAGGGCCAGATTGGAGGACGAGACGATCACCGCGCCATAGCCGCCATCCGGCAGGCTGATGGCAACGCTCATGCCTGTTGGCTGATCGATCCGCTGCACGCTTTGTGTATCAACGCCAGCGTCTTGAAGGGTGTGCACAGCATTGTCGCCGGGCGCATCTCCACCAACGCAAGCTGCCATTGTTACTGGTACACCCATGGCACGGCCGAGACGGCCCGCAGCGACGGCTTGGTTGCCACCTTTGCCGCCAAAGGCATAACGCACGCCCGTACCCGGCAGTGTTTCATCCTCCCGTGGAAGGCGCGGCGCGTCAACGATCACATCATGATGGATGGCGCCGACAACCAGAATGCTCACGCGCCAACTCCCATCATCGCATCAGAGACTATCTTCAGGCTCTCGGTTGCATCCTGACGGGCGATGGCATCGGCCAGGCTTTGGTCGTCAACGAGTGCACTGGCGACGGACTTCAACCGCTCCACCATGTGGATGTTGGTGGCCGCTTCTTTGCACGGGTCTAGCCCGCCATGATCGGGGAAAGTGTCGAAATAGAGCGCGCCGTCATACCCCATGCGGGCAAGCTCCACGAGGAGCTCCACCGTCTGGATCGGGTGGACCGAACCGACCATCAGCCCATCATCGCGCTTGCCATAGCCATCGTTGAGATGGACGCCCAGCAGCTTGGAATGACGGGCAATCAGATGCGCCGAGTGTGCCGGCATCTCGTCGGCGTAGAGCACATGGGCGAAATCCAGCGTGACCCCAAGGTTGGCTCGGTCGGCCTCTTTGATCGCGAGCAGCGTGGTGCCGATGTCCGGCATCAAAGCGTAAGCGCGCGGCTCGTTCACCTTGTACTCGATGGCAATCTGGATGGAGGGATCGTGGTCGCAGACTGCCTGAATGGCCGCCACCGTGTCATCCCACATGCGTCGGTAGTCGCCCTGGAAGGCATAGTCAAAGCCATCCTGGCCCATCCAGAGGGTCACGAGGTTCCCGCCCATGGCCTTCAGCGTGTCGAGACCACGTTTGGTGACATCAATGGCCTCGCGGCGCACGGCTTCATCGGGATTGGTGAAGGCTCCCAGTCGGAACCCCGGATGGGTGTAGTAGCGCATCGCCAGCCCGTTGAGCGCGATGCCGAGATCGCCCATGAGTGTCGCCATCTCGCTGGCGCTGTGATGCTCAAAATGGTCAGGATAGTTGAGATCGGCGGCGTTTAGCCCCTCGACGCTGGCGGCACGGCGCAGCATGTCCTCTGCCGTTGGCCTGCCTGGCAGACCGATTTTGAAGGCATTGAGACGTGCAGCATAGCGCGGCGCGTTTTGGCCGGCGATGGCGGGGCGCAGCACGGTCATTCGTCGTTTCCTAAATGGGTTGGGTGTCGGTTTGGCGACACGGTTTTTGCAGCGTTTTACACAAACAGGTCAGGCCGCGCCCGCATGATGGGCTCCAGCACGGTCAGAAGCTGGCGTAAATGATGGCGCGTTGCCGTGCGCGCCGCATCGACATCGCCAGCCTCTAGCGCGGCCAGGATGGTCTTGTGCTCTTCAAGCGTGGCTTGCACCCGCCCAGGCTCTGGCAAAATCAGTTGCCTAGCCCGGTCGACATGCACCCAGCTCGTCTCAGCAACGGTGCGCAAGCGTTTGAAGCCGGTAAATGAGAGCATCATCTCGTGCATCTGGCGGTCGAGTTCGTAGAAGCCGGGAAAATCACCATCGGCAATCAACGCTTCCTGGATGCGCACATTACGGCGCAACTGAACAAGTTGATCTTCGGTGATCTCGCCCGCCAACCGCTCAACGGCCGCCAGCTCCAGAGCTTCGCGCAAGAAGGCGCCCTCGCGGATTTCTTCCAGCGAAAAGCGGGCCACAAACGTGCCGGCCTGCGGCACGACATCGACGAGACCTTCGCCGGCCAAGCGCGCCAACGCCTCGGTAACAGGTGAGCGCGAAACACCCAGTTGCTCGCAGATCTCCGGTTTGCGCAGCACTTCGCCAGGCTTAAGCGCCAGGGAGAGAATGCCTTGTTTGAGCGAGGCATAAGTTTTCTGCGCCAACGTGCCGGGAAACCGGTCGAGCGGTGGCAAGGTACCTGCCTCGGGAGGCTGGTGTTGATCGGTCTGCCGCTGTTGCGAGGGCTCTTGCACCTTACCTCGATCCGGTTGTAGCATGTTAACATGTTAGTCTTGACAGGGTGGCTGTCAAGAAATCCATGTATCGGTCTTTGGTTCCACGTCGATCTTCAGCTTCGCGTTGCTTGCTGGCCCAGCAGCTGTCGACCAAAGGCACGCGAGCCTGCGCCTTGGAAGCGCGGTCTGTGTCGCTCAAGTGCTGACACATTGAAAAGGTTTTCTCATTCATGCTCACAGACAGCCTGCAGGCGCTACGGCTTCACGATGATGATCCCCTTGTCATTGCAGCCCAAGATCTGCAAGCGGGCACACACATTAGTGTCGAGGGTGATGGCCCTCTGGCGCTGGTGGATGCTGTTCCTAAAGCCCACAAGATTGCGACCCGCGCCATCCATGAAGGTGAGCCGGTGCGGCGCTATGGTCAGGTCATTGGATTTGCCTCGGAGGCGATTGGCCCCGGCGCCCACATTCACAGCCACAATCTGGCAATGGGCGACCATAAGAGCTGGAGCCACGGCGCCGGACCGACATCAACTGCCGGTGTTATCAATGTTCCGGAAACCCCTGGCAGGCGCACCTTTGAGGGCATTCACAGGCCCGACGGCAAGGTTGGTACCCGCAACTATTTGGGTGTTGTCACTTCGGTGAACTGCTCGGGTTCAGTGGCGCGTTTCATCGCCGATGAGGCCATCCGCTACGGTCTGCTTGAAGACTTCCCCAACATCGACGGCATCGCGCCCATCGTCCACGGGACCGGATGCGGTATGGCCAATGATGATGAAGGGTATGACACGCTGTTTCGGACTCTTTCCGGCTACATCCAGCATCCCAATTTCGGTGGCGTGCTTCTGGTCGGGCTTGGCTGCGAGATGATGCAGGTGAGTGATCTGGTGGGCCGTGACAGGCCACGAGCCGATGGTTCCTTCCGTTACATGACGATCCAGCAATCGGGCGGCACGCGCAAAACAGTGGAGCGCGGTGTTGCTATGCTGCGTGAGCTGGCGGAGGTGGCCAATAGAACCGAGCGCAGACCGGCGGGCATCGAAAGGCTGGTCCTGGGGCTGCAATGCGGCGGGTCGGACGGTTATTCTGGCATCACGGCCAACCCTGCCCTTGGCCACGCCTCCGATATGATTGTCGCCGCTGGTGGGACGACCATTCTTTCTGAGACACCAGAGATCTATGGTGCCGAACACCTTCTGACGGCACGCGCTGTCGCCCCACAGGTCGCCGACCGGTTGATGGAACGCATCGACTGGTGGGAGCGCTACACCGCCATGCATGGTGGGCGGATGGACAACAACCCCTCACCTGGCAACAAGCGCGGTGGCCTGACGACCATTTTGGAGAAGTCGCTGGGTGCGGTCGCCAAGGGCGGCACAGCGCCACTTTCCGGTGTGTTCAGCTACGCTGCCCCGCTGACCACGAATGGTTTCGTGTTCATGGATTCGCCGGGGTACGATCCGTGTTCGGTCACCGGACAGATCGCATCGGGTGCCAATCTGGTCGCCTTCACCACCGGGCGCGGCTCGGTCTCTGGATACATGCCGACGCCCGGCCTGAAGCTGGCCACCAACACAGAAATGTACGACCGAATGGCCGACGATATGGACATCAACTGCGGCGATGTGCTCTCCGATGGTGTGTCGCTCGCCGACAAGGGCGCTGCCATTCTGGACAGGATGATTGGGGTGGCCTCCGGCGACAAGACCAAGAGCGAACGTCAGGGATTTGGCGGCGTTGAATTTGTACCCTGGCAGCTTGGCGCGGTGATGTAGTCCGCCCTAGGCCGCCGATTGAATCTAAGGAGAGTTATTTCATGAAACTTTTGCGCCACGGCGAGCCGGGGGCTGAAAAGCCCGGCATGCTTGATGGATCGGGCGTTATCCGCGACTTGTCAGGCCATATTGACGATGTCGCCGGCGGGGCGCTCTCTGACGATGCTCTGGCGCAGATAGCATCGCTTGACCCTTCCAGCTTGCCGGCCGTCAGCGAGGCCACCCGTCTAGGCCCCTGTGTTGGCAGTGTGGGCAAGTTTATCTGTGTCGGCCTCAACTATGCCGACCATGCAGCGGAGTCCGGCATGGATGTGCCGCCGGAACCGGTTCTCTTCTTCAAGGCAACGAGCGCCATCACCGGCCCCAACGACGATGTGATTATTCCCAAAGCGTCCGAAAAGACCGACTGGGAAGTTGAGCTTGGCATCGTGATCGGCAAAGAAGCTCGCTATGTGTCTGAAGCCGATGCAATGAGCCATGTTGCCGGCTACTGCGTCGTCAACGATCTGTCGGAGCGCCATTTCCAGATCGAGCGGGCCGGCCAATGGGTGAAAGGCAAGAGCGCGGACACGTTCGGTCCGATCGGCCCATGGATGGTCACCCGCGATGAGGTCGCCGATCCGCAGAACCTTTCCATGTTCCTGGAGGTGGATGGCCATCGCTATCAGGACGGCTCGACCAAGACGATGGTTTATGGCGTGCAACACTTGGTGCATTACATCTCGCAGTTCATGAGCCTGCAGCCGGGCGACATCATCTCCACCGGTACGCCCCCGGGCGTCGGCATGGGTCAGAACCCGCAAACCTACCTCAAAGCCGGCCAGACCATGCGTCTTGGCATTGAGGGCATGGGCGAGCAGACCCAGAAGACGGTTGCTTACACCGGCTGAACCTTTCCAGACTTAGGTGGGCGCTTGCCATTTGGGCAACGCGCCTGCCCTTTCACCTGCATCTGTCGGGATTTTGAGCGTTTTGTTGCACGCCTTGCGTTGTTGAGCGCCCTTCCCTCCTGCGATCCTGCTAGTGGGCGCTGGCCGAAGCCTGCCTGCGCCCAATCACCGGAGTAGAAGCAGTCAGCCGGCTGGAGTTTCCACCGGCAGGTCATTGCTCCTTGGACCAATCATGGCCGATCACCGCTCTGGCGCGTCTGGCCATGCAACCAGGGATCGTGACCATGGCGCATGCAAACAGCTACGGCCTTCAAGAACTCAACAAAGAAACCAACATTGGTGGCCTCGGCCTTGAGCTCGAACGCGCTGTGCCGCGTATCGATCTGACCGACTTCAGCGCTCGCAAGGATGAGATTGCCGATGCGTTGTGGGAGGCAGCAACCGGTTCGGGCTTCTTCCAGCTCGTCAATCACGGTGTGCCGCTGCACCTTATCAACGAGGCCTTTGGCATGTCGGAGAGGTTCTTCGCACTGCCGCAGGACGTAAAGGGCCAATACCCCATGCAGCGCGGCACCAATTCCGGCTGGGAGTACAAAGCGCAGGTGCGCCCCTCGACCGGGACTGCGGACCAAAAGGAAAGCTACCAGATCACCGTCTCGCGCATGGAGGAGCTGGGTCTTTGGCCAACGCCTGAGGAACTGGCAGGTTTCAAAGCCTCCATGCTCGCCTTTGAGCGTGCCAATTGGCATCTGGCGACAAAGGTGCTGGCCTGCTTTGCCGAGAAACTCGGCATGGAGACCGACTTCTTCACGGTCACCCATGACCCGATGAAACCGACCTACCAGTCGACTGTCCGGCTCATCCACTATCTGGCCATGAAGGACGCCAAACAGGAGGACTTCAAATACTGGCGAGCAGGCGCGCACAGCGACTACAACTGCCTGACGCTGCTGCATCAGCGCACCGGCCAGGGCGGACTTCAGGTCGCGCCGGGCAAGGACAATGTTGACGACCTGGCCTGGACCGAGGTGGTGCCCGAAGATGGCATCATAACCTGCAACATTGGCGATATGCTGATGCGCTGGTCGGATGATGTGCTGAAATCCACGCTCCACCGTGTGCGCATGCCCAAGCCCGGCGAGTATGACGGCCCGCGCTACTCCATTGCCTTCTTCGCCCAGGCCAACAAGGACGCGATGATCGTCGGGCCGCAGGGTAAATATGAGCCGATGTCGGCTGGTGACTACATGCAGATGCGGCTTTCTGCGAATTTTGATCGCAAGGAAAGCTGACGGTCTTTTCCATGTTACCCAAGGTTCAGGCGGCCCACGCGGCCGCCTTTTCTTTTGCTCGTTTTTATCTGCTTACTTGGCGTCATGCGGTCGTCACACGATTTGTATTTGCCAAAGCAGACGTGTGGGGCACACTCCGGTCAGGCAAACAATAAGAACGAGGAGGCACACCCATGCGTTTCGTGGCATCAATTTCTATTCTGGCCCTGATGGTCTCGGCGCCCATGATCTCAGTGCACATGATCTCGGCACCCTTGGCTCAGGACGCGGCGGACGGCGTTGCGCCGGAAGCTGGATCGGTCGGCATGATCGCCGAACTCTCAGCCGAGGCGCTCGCCGCCCAGGCGGCCAAGGCCAATGGCGAGCCGGTCGCCGCCGATGACTGGATGGTTGCAGCAGCTAATCCGCTGGCGGTGGAAGCCGGCGCACGTATCTTGCGAGCTGGCGGCACAGCAGCCGACGCGATGGTCGCCGTACAAGCGGTGCTTGGATTGGTCGAGCCGCAAAGCTCCGGCCTTGGCGGCGGCGCGTTTCTGGTCTGGTACGACGGCGCAACCGGTGAACTGACGACGCTTGATGGCCGGGAGACCGCCCCACAATCCATCACGCCGACCCTCTTTCAAAACGAGGATGGCGAGCCACTTGGCTTTTTCGATGCTGTCGTCGGCGGGCTTTCTGTTGGAACACCCGGCACGCCAGCGCTGATGGAAGAGGCGCATCGCCAATGGGGCGCGGCCAACTGGGGTAGCCTGTTTGCCGACGCAATCATGCTGGCCGAAGGCGGGTTTGCCGTCTCGCCGCGCCTTGCCCAACTGGTTGCTGGTGATCAGGAGCGACTGAGCCGGTTCCCGGCAACTGCCGAGTATTTCTACCCCGGCGGCGAACCGCTGGCCGAAGGCTCAATCCTGGTGAACGCCGCGTATGGCACAACGCTGCGGGCCATCGCATCGCAAGGCACATCGGCCTTTTACTCCGGTCCGATTGCCGAGGGTATCGTCGCCACCGTGCGTGGCGCGGAAGGCAATCCGGGGTATCTCAGCATGACCGATCTGGCGCTTTACGAGGTCGTTGAGCGTCCCGCCGTCTGCGCCGACTACAATGGCTACGATGTCTGTGGCATGGGACCGCCCTCCTCCGGCGCGCTGACCGTCGGTCAGATCCTTGGCATGTCCTCAGCCTTTGATCTTGCAGACCTTGGGCCTGACGATCTGGAAAGCTGGCGCATCATCGGCGATGCGTCCCGCCTCGCCTTTGCGGACCGCGGCCGCTATATGGCCGACAGCGATTTCGTGCCCATGCCGACCTCGGGCTTGGTCGATCCTGACTATCTGGCAGGCCGGGCTGAACTGTTGGAAGGCGATGACGCGCTGCCCGAAGTGGCACCCGGTATGCCCGAATGGGATCATGCCATGCTCCTGGCCGACGATGAGTCGCTGGAACTTCCCTCCACCAGCCACATCTCCATCGTCGATGGCTACGGCAACGCCCTTTCAATGACCACGACGATTGAAAACGGCTTCGGCTCGCGGCTGATGGCACCTGGCGGGTTCCTGCTCAACAATGAGTTGACGGACTTTTCCTTCCGCACCCAGCGTGACGGCGTGCCGATTGCAAACCGGATCGAGCCCGGCAAGCGGCCACGTTCATCAATGTCGCCGACCATCGTGATGGAGGATGGCGAGCCTGTGCTCGTCATCGGTTCACCTGGTGGCAGCCGGATTATCGGCTATGTCGCCCAGACCATCATCGCGCATCTTGATTGGGACATGGACGTGCAGGCGGCCATCGACATGCCGCATCTGGTCAACCGCTTTGGCACCTATGATCTGGAAGAAGGCACTGACGCCGAGTCGTTTGCCGGTCCGCTGGAAGAGATGGGCTATGAGGTGAATGTGCGTGGCCTCACCTCCGGCCTGCATGCCATTTCCATCAGTGACGACGGCTTGCTTGGCGGTGCCGACCCACGCCGTGAGGGCATTGCATTGGGTGAGTAGCGCCCACGCTCTCCTCCAAATGAACAAAGCCCGCGTCTTCTGGACGCGGGCTTTTGTTTTCAAAGGCTTAGATGTGGTGCGGTCGAGAAGACTCGAACTTCCACCCGTGTTACCGGACAGCGACCTCAACGCTGCGCGTCTACCAATTCCGCCACGACCGCAAAGACCCAGAAGGCCAAAGACGAAGCATCGCTGCCCGTCTAGAGCGCGGCTGATAGCAAAGGGCCGCGCGATGCTCAAGGCCTCTCGATGGGTAAGAGGTGTTTTTTCAAAAAGGACAGCAGGCTTAGGGGTCAGCGCGCTTGATCTCGGTGATGGACACGGCAATGGCATCACCGCTCACCACCACCTCGGCCTCGGCAATCTGCATCCCATTGGCCAGCACTTTCACGTGCTCACCTGGCAGCGTTTGCAGCTCAATCACGGCACCACGACCCATGCGCAGCAGCTGGTGAACGGGCATTTCCGCCGCTCCCAATTCCACCGCAATATCAACGCTGATGTCTTCGACCGGATTTTGCATCGGGGGATGAGACTCACTATGTAGGCCAAACCTGATGAAAGCTTTGGGCTATCATGGTTAATGAGGCTTTAAGCTTTCGCCACCTGGCGGGTGGCATCTGCCCTGTTGCCGACAAAAGTGAGCCTTTATGCACGAGCCCAAAGCACGTTCCACGGTTGCAGTTGAGTCACCTGTCTTTCGGCCCAAACAGCCTATCGACTGGCAAGTCTGGAACGGGCTGACGCCCTATCAGGTGGCTCTCGATGCCATGGAAGCGCGCGCCGCGGCCATCGCCGATGGGCAGGCCCGCGAGGCCATCTGGCTTCTGGAACACCCACCGCTTTACACCGCCGGAACCAGCGCCGATCCAGCCGACCTCGTCGAGCCTGATCGATTTGAGGTGATCAAAACCGGTCGCGGCGGCCAATACACCTATCATGGGCCGGGTCAGCGCGTTGCTTATGTGATGCTGGACCTCAATCAACGTGGCAAAGATGTTCGCGCCTTTGTCGCGGCTCTGGAAGCTTGGGTTATCGGCACGCTCGACCGGTTTACGGTGCGCGGCGAGCGCCGCGAAGATCGGGTGGGTGTCTGGGTCAAACGACCGGAAAAAGCGCCCGCGCCTGATGGAACGACGGCTGAAGACAAGATCGCGGCGGTCGGCATCCGGGTGCGCAAGTGGGTCAGCTTTCACGGCATCAGTCTCAATGTGGAGCCCGATCTTGATCATTTCTCCGGGATCGTGCCGTGCGGCGTGCGCGAGCATGGCGTGACGAGCCTTGTCGACCTTGGGCTGCCGGTCGACATGCATGATGCGGATGTGGCGCTGAAGGCGGAAGCTGAACAGCTTTTTGGCCCAATCCAGGATGTGCCACCAGACGCATTGACGGAACAAGGTTAGAAGTCTGCCACGATTTCCCAAGGACGGTTCCGACGATCGAAGCTCGGCCAACTCGTCAGAGCCTCTGGCTGATTGGCGTCCGCCACCAAAGCAATGGCGCCATGAGCACGCAGGCTATCGGCGTCGATAAGGATTGGCGGCGCGCAGCCGGCCGGTGCCGCGAGGGCAGTCACCAGAATGTCTGCGGCGCGGCAATCCTCCGCGAAGGCGCCTGGTTCGCGCACATGGGCGGTCAACCGGCCGTCTGGCAGATGAGCCGTGCAGCCCAAAGGATCACATCGCCAGGCGCTTTCCAGGCCCGTACGGTCCGGATCAAGCGCCAGGCGTTGGTGCCAAAGGTCCACGGTGAACCGGCTGCCACGCGTGATCGAGCGATCAAGTGCACGCGATCCGTCGTCAGTCTCGCGCACCAACGCCACAGTCTGACCTGAGCGTTCGACCAGGATCGAGGGGTGTGGGGCAAAAAGATCGACAAAAGGGATCACAATTAGCGGCACCAGTGCGACCAATCGGGCCTTTCCGACCATCAGAGCGGCGAGGCATCCCGAAGCGGTTAAGAGCAGCAAGGCGGTCGGCGTAATGGCGGGGATGGCCAGCCTCGCGCCCTCCATCCCGCCGACCCAATGGGCGATTGTGAGCACCTGCTCCAGTCCAAAGCCCATCATTTGAAGCGGAAGGGCTTCAAGCCCAAACGGCGCTGCCAGCAACGCTAGCAGCCCGAACGGCATGACGATCAGCGAAACCAGCGGCAGCGCCAGTACATTGCCAAGCAGCGACAAGGGCGCGCCAACAGAGAAGTGATAGGCGGCGAAGGGCGCGGTCGCGAGCCCTGCGATAAGGGATGTCATCGCGATGCCGAGAACCAGGCCAACCGGACGACGGAGCACCGCTGGCACTGCCAAGGTGTGCTGATGGAACCAGAGCGACATGCCAGAAGCTGAGATGGCGGCATAGGTGGCGACCAGTGCAAGCGTCGCGGCAAAGGACATCTGAAAGCTCGGCCCCAGAAGAGTAACCGGGGCTATGGCCAATACGATGAGTGCCGCCGCCGCCAAGGCGCGCGGCGTAAAGGCGCGCCGCATCGCCATGGTTGCGATCAGCGCGATGACGATCATGACGAAGGCGCGCTGCGTCGCGGTACTCGCGCCGGACAAAGCGAGATAGCCGACGGCAACTGCAAGCCCGGCGATGCCCGTCCATCGCAAGGCCGAGCGTGACGCGGCGGCACGCGGATGGAGCGCCAGCGCCAGGTAGAACACCGCCATGGCCGACAGCGTCATCATCGCCATATGCATGCCGGAAATGGCAAGGAGATGGGCCAATCCGGCCTGCCTGAGCGCCTCCAGAGCTTCGTCCGACAGGCCATCACGCACGCCAACGAGCAGCGTCGCCGCGAGAATGCCAGGGTCTCCAGAAAGCTGGGAGGCGAAACGGGTTGCGAGGCTCTGACGGAGGCGAGAGAGTATCGTCGAGATTTCAGAAACGATGCCTGGCTCGCCAATATCAGGCAGGCGTTCAGGCCTGCCATAGCTAAAGCCCGTTGCTCCAATGCCCTGAAAAAACAACTCTTTTCGCATGTTGCGTGCGCCGGGCATGGCGGGCTCTGGCGGCGGACCGATCCGGGCGAGGACGCGGATGCGGTCGCCGGCAGCTAGCTCTCCTGCGCGGGCAATGACAGTAATGCGGATGCGGCGGGGCGTTTCGTCTGGCGCGATATCCTCGATGGCGAGCTGGTTGAGCGTCAGGCGGGCGCGGGACGCGCTGCGCTGTTCAAGCCGAACGATGTGTCCTGTTACCTCGGCAACATCCTCGACAAGAAGCTGTGGTCCAGAGGCAAAGCGTGCATGAAGCGCGCCCAGGCTTGCACCGGCAAAAAGCGCGCAAGCGACTGAAACAAAGACGATTTTGGGGCTGTCCCGCATCTGCCAGGCCCAAAGGAGACTTGCTGTAAGCGCGGCCAATAGGGCGATGAGGCTCGGCTCATAGGGAAGCGCGAAGAAGATGAGCAGCCCTGCCCCAACAGCGACCGCTAGCCACGCTAGGCCGTTGCCGACGCTTAGACTGTCGTCAATCGCACGAACCGAGGCGGCCAGAACGCGGTCCGCCAGGGTGCTCAAGTTGCCGCGTTTGTCTAGCTTTGCTTGGGATGAAACCCCAAGGTCCGGCAGCGAGACGGATCGGTCCGGCGTTCCGGTTCCGGACCGATCCGGACCTTTGGCGTCTGATTGTGGGGTTCCGCCGACCAGCGCCATCACACAAACCCTGTGCCGCTGTTGCGAAAGGCGTCAGTCATGGTAAGTGCGGGCGCGTTATTCCTCGCAAGTTGTTTCGCCATCGACCCACCCACGGTGCCGCTCGTCCGATGGCGCATCCTCTCACAGTTGAGCCTTGCCCACCATGAGCCAATCCGGTCACGCCTCTTCCTCTCGCGTCGTCACGCGCTTTGCCCCCTCACCCACCGGCTTTCTGCACATTGGCGGTGCGCGCACGGCGCTCTTCAATTGGCTCTATGCAAAATCGCACGGCGGCGAGATGCGCCTGCGCATTGAAGACACGGACCGCGAGCGCTCTACCCGCGAGGCAGTCGACGCCATTTTGGACAGCATGAAATGGCTGGACCTCACCTGGGATGGGCCGACGGTTTATCAGTCAGAGCGCGCTGAGCGCCACGCCGAAGTCGCCCACCAGCTACTCGCCGAAGGCAAGGCCTACAGATGCTTTGCAACGCCGGAAGAACTGACCGCCATGCGCGAGGAGGCAAAGGCCGCTGGCAAGCCACCACGCTATGATGGCCGCTGGCGCGACCGTGACCCGTCAGAAGCGCCTGAGGGCGCGCCTTTCGCCGTGAGGATCAAAACGCCGATGGAGGGCGCGACGGTGGTCGAGGACGCCGTCCAGGGCACGGTGAAGACGCCGAACAAGGACATTGATGATTTCATCATCCTGCGCTCGGATGGCACGCCGACCTATATGCTGGCTGTGGTGGTCGACGATCATGACATGGGCGTCACCCACGCCATCCGCGGTGATGATCACCTGACCAATGCCGCTCGCCAGAGCATTATCTATGACGCGCTGGGTTGGGATCGTCCGATCTTTGCCCACATCCCGCTGATTCATGGGCCGGATGGCGCCAAGCTTTCCAAGCGTCATGGCGCTGTGGGCGCGGAAGCCTACCGTGCCGATGGGTTCCTGCCGGAGACCATGCGCAACTATCTTGCCCGCCTCGGCTGGGCGCATGGCGATGATGAGATATTCTCCACCGAACAGGCCATCGAATGGTTCGGCTTTGATGGCATGGGCAAATCCGCTGCCCGCTTTGATGTAAAAAAACTGACGGCCCTCAACGCCCATTACATGCGCTCCATGGACAAAGACGCCTTTGTGAGCGCGCTGGAAACGAGCCTGCCCCACCTGCCGAACCATGAGGCCCTGCCGACGCCGCTCGAAAGGGCAAAGAAGGCGGCCTTCGAAAGCGCCCTGCCCGGCCTGCGCGAACGCGCCCGGACGTTGGTGGAACTGGTCGACAGCGCCAAGTTCCTATTCGCCACCCGCCCGCTCGCGATGGAAGAAAAAGCCGCCAGCTTGCTGACCGATGAGGCCAAGGCCCATCTGGCAAAACTGCACGCGCTCTACAGCGAAACAACCGGCTGGGATGCCGAGGTGCTTGAGACCATCACCAAAACCTACGCAGAAGAGAACGAGGTGAAGCTTGGCGCCATCGCTCAGCCTTTGCGCGCGGCGCTCACCGGCAGCAAAACCAGCCCGGGCATCTATGACGTGCTGATAGCCCTTGGCCGAAAGGAATCTTTGGCCCGGATCGGCGATCAAACTACCCCCTAACAGCTTTGATCTGGCAAGCTGGTAGAGCGGCGTGCTAGACTGCCGGAACGAACAAGCAGGCAGGCGTCTATGCGCCCTTTGACGGCTTGCCGGTACGGGTGGAATTCGCTACCCACTCCCCACCAACGAACCACTTGGTGCAGTGCCGCATAGCGGGACGCAGTTGCGTGACCGCCCGGCCAAGAGCGCCTTGGAGCTTCTGGTTCCAATTAATGAGAGGAGAGCTCTGCATGAGCGACGCGAATGGCGACACCAAGGCGGTCCTGACCGTCAATGGAGAGGCCTATGACCTCGGCGTTCGTTCGGGCACGATTGGCCCGGATGTCATTGATATTTCAAAGCTTTATGGCCAAACGGGCGACTTTACCTACGATCCTGGCTTTACTTCGACCGCGTCCTGCGAATCTCAGATCACCTATATCGACGGCGATCAGGGCATTCTGCTGCACCGTGGTTACCCCATTGAACAGCTCGCCGAGCATGGTGACTTTCTAGAGACCTGCTACCTGCTGCTTTACGGTGAGCTGCCGACCGCAGCGCAGAAGGCTGATTTCGACAGCCGCGTAACGCGCCACACCATGCTGCATGAGCAGATGTCGCGCTTTTTCACCGGCTTCCGCCGCGATGCTCACCCGATGGCCATCGTCTGCGGCGTGGTTGGCGCACTGTCGGCGTTCTACCACGACTCCACCGACATTTCGGACCCGCACCAGCGCATGGTCGCGTCCCTGCGCATGATCGCCAAGGTGCCGACCATCGCGGCTATGGCCTACAAATATTCCATCGGCCAGCCGTTCATCTATCCGCGCAACGACCTCGATTACGCGGCGAACTTCCTGCACATGTGCTTTGCGGTGCCGTGCGAGGAGTACAAGATCAACCCGGTGCTGGCGCGCGCGATGGAGCGCATCTTCATCCTGCACGCCGATCATGAGCAGAACGCCTCCACCTCCACGGTGCGGCTGGCTGGCTCTTCGGGCGCAAATCCATTTGCCTGCATCGCCGCTGGCGTTGCCTGCCTGTGGGGTCCGGCACACGGCGGTGCCAATGAGGCGGCGCTCAACATGCTGGCCGAAATCGGCTCGGTCGATAACATCCCGACCTATGTTGCCCGCGCCAAGGATAAGGACGATCCGTTCCGCCTGATGGGCTTTGGCCACCGGGTCTACAAGAACTTCGACCCGCGCGCGAAGATCATGCAGAAGACCTGCCATGAGGTTCTGGGCGAGCTTGGCATCACCGACGATCCGCTTCTGGAAGTCGCCATGGAGCTGGAGCGCATCGCGCTCACCGATGAGTATTTCATTGAGAAGAAGCTCTACCCGAACATCGACTTCTATTCGGGCATCACGCTGAAGGCGCTTGGCTTCAACACCAACATGTTCACCGTGTTGTTCGCGCTAGCCCGGACTGTCGGTTGGATCGCCCAGTGGAAGGAAATGGTGGAAGATCCGCAGCAGCGCATCGGTCGCCCGCGCCAGCTCTACACTGGCGCAGCGCAACGCGATTACGTGCCGCTGTCGCGCCGGAAGTAGGTTCAGTCACCTTAATCGATGCGTCTATGAAAACCGGCCTTTTGGGGCCGGTTTTTTTGTTTTGCGCGTGCTGTGGTGCAGCGAAGAGTAAGTTTGAGCCCAAACTGCAAAACCCTGAGGAAGCGACGAAGTTTCGGCTCGAAGTCACGCCGTTGCGTCAGGCAGACTTGGTTCAAGCAACGCAAGAACCACCGCTTTTAAGGTCTGAAGATGCTGTTCGAGCTCCGTTCGGGATTGGGCCAGCCGTTTAGCGTTCATTGCGGAGTCCACAAAGAAGCGGGCAAGCCTTTGCGGATCAAAGCCGTGGTTGCCCAGGCTACTTGATGCTTCAAACAGTGTTTGGACCGCTTCGATTTCAGCAGCACGCGTGACTTTAATCGCTTCCTTGCTAGAATCGCCCACTGCAGTGTCGAAGGCTGCAGCGTCAGGCGCATTGTGGAGTAAGTCGAACCCTGCAAGCACCAGTTGGTCAAGAAAGATGGCAAGCTGATCCGACAGTTCTTCTGAGCGTTCCCACTCCTCACGGACGCTTTGAAGCACTGCGTTTTTTGCAAGGCGGATAGCCCCACCAAGCGCGGCGTCCTTGTTGCGGAAAGTGGCGTAGAGAGTTGGCTTGGAGACTCCTGCCTCAGCGGCAATTTCCTCCATTGTCGCCTTCCGAACCCCAAATCGCTTGAAAACCGTTAAGGCGGCAACGGAGAATTTTTTCTCCGAGCTGTCTATTTCCATCTTGACGAATTCCGTATTATCGTTAAATGCCTATTTAACGAATTACATAAACTCGTAAACTCCGCACATCAACTCGAAACCGCTAAGTCACGAGATAAATCCATGATTGCCAACTTTGTCATGAAGCGCATCGCCAAGATGATCGCAGTTTCCCAGCGCTCTCCCATCCTCAGACGCCCGGACGAGTACGATTTGGAATATGAAGACATCTCATTTCAGGCGGTGGACGGGATTACGCTCGAGGGCTGGTACATGCCTGCTAAGACGCCATCAAACAAAATCGTCGTCTGCAACCACTTCTCGCCCGGCAATCGCTACGGTTATGCGGGGCATTTGCGAGGCTGGCGGTCCGCAGGCGGATTTGAAGTCAATTTTCTTCCAAAATACAAGGCTTTGGTCGAGGCGGGCTATAACGTCCTTGCTTATGATCTGCGCAATCACGGTTTTAGCGAACCGGCTCAAGGCGGCAGCTACAACCCGAAATTTTTTGAATACAAGGACGTTCTCGGCTCGCTGAAATATGTCCGTGAACGTACGGATACGAAGGACATGGAAATCCACCTCCACAGTATGTGCCTCGGGGGCAACTCGACGCTAGTAGCCATGAACAAGGCCCCTGAAGCCTTTGACGGGATCGCTTCCATGGTTCTGGTGCAGCCAATCTCCGGCGATGCCCTGGTCCGGCGTTTGACGAAAAACCTACGCCTAGGTCAGAAGGGTTATGATGCCTTCAAGCGTCACTACAACGAAATCTGGGGATTTCGTATCGAGGACTCCTCACCCGTTATCGATGCGGCCGCTGTGAAGATACCGACCTTCATCACGCAGGTTCGGAACGACTCCTTCACATATGCCGAAGAAGATGTTCAGGCGGTCTATGACGCTATCCCTCTTGAAGACAAAAAGCTCTATTGGGTGGAAGGCACAACTCAGAGGTTCCGCGGGTACACATACCATTCCGAGCACCCTGAGAAGATGATTGAGTGGTATAATCAACATTCCGCAGCCTGAGGTTTACTGCTGAGAAATCCGTCATTGGCACTTCGCTAAAAGGGAGAGCCAATCGGGGAGCGGACGCGGCCGCTCTTGCTAGATGGGTCGATAGCGTCCGTTCGCTTTAGCCCGGCGCATGCCCGCTTTGTCCGAATTGCGGTCACTTAGACTGTCCGAGAAGACCTCTTCCCAAACCTGGTAGTTTAAAAGCGATCGTGTGTCGGGAACAAGAACGTATCGACCACCATCCGCGCGCGCTCAGCTGGTGTTTGGTCGTCTGAGCCCTTCATAACGGCGTCCAGTTCCTTGAAGGCCTCCACTTGAGCGGTGCGCTCGGGCGTGGGCCGGGACATGGAGGCAAGCGCGCGGGCGATAAGTTCGGGGCGTGCATATTCATCGACATATTCGCGCACGACCGGGCGGCCCAGGATAAGGTTGGGGAGCACAATGGTCCAGGCCTTGATAAAGCGGCGGAAAAACAGGCGCGCCACCGTATCCAACCGGTAGACGATCACCGTGGGAATTCCGGCGAGCGCCAATTCCAAGGCAACCGTGCCCGATGCGGCGACGGCCGCATGGGCGGAGCGGAAGGCCTCGCGCTTGGCCTCTTCGCCGGAAACTAGTTCCACTTCGACGTGCCATGAGGCGAGTTCGCGACGAATCTTCTCCTTCTGCCGCGCAACGGCGGGCAGGACATAGAGCGGCGTCGGCGCGTCTTCCGCCTTCAGGAGCTCCACCGCGCGTTCTGTAACGGTCCTCAGCAGCGGCATGAGCCGACTGATCTCGCCCGAGCGGCTGCCTGGCAGAATGAGCACGGTTGGCACTTGGTCGCCCTCCAAGGGCGGGCGTTCAGCGAGGTGGCGCGGACGCAGTTCAGTGACCTGATCGGCCAGCGGGTGCCCAACATAGGTCGCCGGCGGCCCGCCGAGCGTTTCATGTTCTTCCACCTCAAACGGCAGAAGCACCAGAAGATGGTCCATATAGGCGCGCATCGCCGCCGCGCGACCTGGGCGCCAGGCCCACACCGAAGGCGACACCCAACCAACAATGGGGATATTTGGCGCACGGGCACGAACGCGCTTGGCAACGCGGTGGGTGAAATCTGGGCTGTCGATCAGCACCACCAGATCAGGCTTGCTGTCGACAATGGCCTCAACCGTCGCTGAAAGCCGGTTCAAGATGTTCGGAAGGCGCGCGATCACCGGGCCGATGCCCATCACCGCAATGTCTTCGATGTCGAAGATGCTGGTGACGCCTTCGGCCTCCAACCCCTCGCCGGCCAGCCCTTCAAAGGTGACCGCGTTGCCATGCTTGGCCTTCAACGCCTTGGCGAGCGATGCACCCAGACGGTCGCCGGAATCCTCGCCAACAACGAAGAATACCCGCTTCGGCGGGCTGCCCAAGGCCAAGGTCGCCGTCACCCTGGCTTTGGTGTCGCCGGTGGCGCTCATAGCCGCTCGTCCTTCGCACCGGCGGGCAGGAACTTGCTGCGCGGCCAACCGATAAGGCTGACGCCCTGAGCCTTGCAACGTGCTTCCACATCGCTGCGCTGCGTGACAAGCACATGACCGGCCTCCACCAGGATGGTCGAAAGGCCCGCCGCCTTCGCGTTGTCGATGGTGCGGGGACCAATGGTTGGCATGTCGAGGCGCAAGTCTTGCTGGGGGCGCGGAGCCTTGGCGAGGCAACCTGTTTTCGCCCTCTTCGAGAAGCGCTTGGCCTTGCCAAGATCACCCACGCGCCCGAGCATGCCATCGGTGCCTTCTGCACCTTCCAGGGCGACGATACGGCCAGCGACAGCCACCGCGCCCTGCCCCATATCGAGATGGCCCCCGGTCCAGGCGGACTTGGCGGCTAGCGCGGCATCGGCCAGGGCGTCGTCCGATGGTTTGGGACCGGCCAAATGCCCTTCGCCGGCGACAAGGCTTGGCGCAATTTCGTGCACGCCAGCCAGGGTGAGACCGCGTTCGGCCAACAACGCCGCCACCTTGTTGAGCACGGACTCGTCGCCGCCCAGCACGGTTGTGAGAAGGCGTGGGAGCATCTGCACGGCACCCCAATCGAGCTTCAGGCTTCCAAAGTCAGGACGCTTGCTGATGCTGCCGACAATGACAAGACGTTCGGCACCGAACGTCTCCAGCGTTGAAAAGAACGCTCCGACCTGACCCCAACCGAGCTGAGTGCGTTCGATCTCCGGAGCAAGAGCGTCCAGATTCGCCTCGCCGCCAATGCCGATGACGAGAAGCTCAGAGCCTGCGTCACGCGCCGCATGCGCGGCTTCCAGCGGCACCTTTCCGCCGCCAGCAATGAGCGCAATGCGCCCTACCTTTGATGGGTCTTTATGTGGTGGTTCTTTGGTCGCGTGAGCCGTCATAGGACGCCTAACGGAGCCTATTCGACCGATGCTGGCAAGCAGAGCGCCCGGTCTGCCCGTGTCTGAATGAACTCAATCACCCGCTGGACGCTGGCATTCTCGGGGAACATGCGCGCAACATCCTCCACGCGTTCGGCAAGCGTGCCTTCATCGGAGAAGAGCAGCCGATAAGCCTGACGAAGGGTGTGGATTTCCTCGCGATCAAAGCCGCGGCGGCGAAGCCCAACCACGTTGAGCCCGCCAAGACGCCCACGATTGCCAGTGACCATCCCAAAGGGGATGACGTCATGCTCCACGCCAGAGAGCCCACCGATAAAGGCATGCTCGCCAAGACGGACATATTGGTGAGCCGCCGAGCCCCCGGACACAATGACATGGTTTTCAACGACGCAGTGGCCGGCCATCATGACGTTGTTGCCCAGAATGACATGGTCGCCGATCTGGCAGTCATGGGCGACGTGCGCAGATGCCATCAACAGACAGTGCTCGCCGACCCGCGTGATCATGCCGCCATGCTCGGTTCCCGGTTGGACGGTCACATACTCTCGCATGGTGGTGTTGGCACCGATCTCCAGCGTTGATGGTTCGCCGTGGTACTTCAAATCCTGCGGACGGTGGCCGATGGAGGCAAAGGGGAACAGATGGCAACCGCCGCCAATGGTCGTGCGGCCAGCGACGACAACATGGCTTTCCAACTTGGTGTGATCACCGAGCGTGACATCAGGTCCGACATGGCAGAACGGGCCGACAATCACGCCCTCGCCGAGGTTTGCTCCATCCTCGATAATGGCTGACGGGTGGATTTGCGTGCTCAAGCCCGTTTCCCCCCATCGCCGTCCTTTCGATCGATCAGCATGGCGCTGAGTTCGGATTCGGCAACCTTGACGCCGTTGACCATGGCAACACCAGAAAACCACCACATATTGCCGCGCTGGCGCTGCTTGGTCATGTGGTACTCCAACACATCGCCGGGAACGACCGGCTTGCGGAACTTGGTGTTGTCGATGGTCATAAAGTAGACGAGCGGCGTTTCGCTCTGATCGCCGCGCGCAGCGATGCACAGCGTGCCTGCCGTCTGCGCCATGCCTTCTATGATCAAGACGCCTGGCATGATGGGTCGGCCGGGAAAGTGGCCCATGAATTGCGGCTCATTGACAGTGACGTTCTTGATGCCAATGCCGAAATCATCGTTCTTGATGTCAACGATCTTATCGACCAGCAGGAACGGGTAGCGGTGCGGCAGAAACGCCAGGATGGCCTGAATATCGACGCTGTCGAGCGAGGTCGTCGGGCTTTCGCTGGGCGTTGGACCTTCAGTCATGGGACACACAAAACCTTCTTGCTACGCAGTCTTCTTTGGGTTCGGCGGCGCAATGGAGCGCTGAAGGGCGATGCCATGGCGCGGCCTGCGGCTCAAGCCCTCTAGGTGGCCAATACCGGTTGAAAACGCTTTGTTGGATGGAAGACCTAGCTGGAGCCGCGCTCGCCAAGGCGTTTCAACGCCGCCATCTCACGGAACACAGCCCTGGCAGACTTGGCTGGCGTACCGGCCCAGCGCGCGCCAGCGGGAACATCGTCCTTAACAGCGGATGCAGCAGCGATCTGTGCGCCCATGCCCACCCTGATATGGCCTGCAAGCCCCGCCTGGCCGCCGATGGCAACAAAATCTTCAAGAACCGTTGAACCGGCTATGGCAACCTGGCCCACAAGAATGCAATGCCGGCCGACCTCCACATTGTGGCCAATCTGGACGAGGTTATCGATCTTGGTGCCCTCGCCGATAACCGTGTCGCGGGTCGTGCCTCGATCAACGCATGTGCCGCCGCCAACTTCCACATCATCCTGAATGATGACGCGACCCAGCTGCGGCACTTTCAAATGGCCCGCCGTCCCCATGGCGAAGCCGAACCCATCCTGCCCGATGCAGACGCCGGCATGGAGGATGACCCGGTCGCCGATGAGAGCGTGCTGAAGCGATGCATTTGGCCCGACATAACTGTCGCGTCCGATTTGAACGTGGTGCCCAACGACGGCACCGGCCGAGATGATAGTGCCAGAACCGATTGAGGCTTTTGCACCAATGATGCCCCCTGGTTCGATGGTTGCGCCATCTTCGATTTCAGCCGACGCATCGATCACAGCATGCGATGAGACGCCGTTGGGGCTCAGCGCTGCGCCTTGTAACCTCACGCCTGCCGGCACCATGAGTGCGGCCGCTTTTGCAAAGTCGCGGTAAGGCTGGTTGGAAATCAGAGCCGTTACGCCTGTTGGCACGCGGTCCTGAAACTTTGGCGCCAAAATCACGCAAGATGCGCCCGTTGTAGCGAGGTGATCAGCGTATTTGGCGTTGTCCAAGAAGGTGAGAGATCCAGCATCAGCCGCCTCGATCGGGGCTACGCCGGTGAGTGTCATCTCTTCTGTGTGTACTACACTACGCTGGGGCCCATGGACGGCCAGGCCCAACTCCTCGGCAAGGCCGGCCGGCGTCCAAAGCTCAAGCGGAGGAAAGAAGTCTGGCTGGCTCAAAGGAAACCTTCAGGAGATTCAAAGCGACGACACCGGGGCTTCTCGAACCCAACGGAACTGGCATTTCATCGCGGTGAAAACAAAAAAACCATGGCGCGTCAACGCCATGGCTTTTGTTATGGGCAATCTAAATGATCGTTTAGAAGCGTGTGCCCGCGCTGAAGCTAAAGGCCTGTTCCTCATCGTAAGTCTCAGATGACAGAACCCAAGCATAGTCCGCGCGGATTGGGCCGAAGGGCGAATTCCAAATTAAGCTTGCGCCTACAGAAGAACGTATGGAGCTGTCGTCGCGAAGGTTTGCCCCAAGGTTGAGATTATCGACGCTGCCAACTGGATCAAATAGCGTGCCAGCATCTGCAAACACAGCAGCGCGGATACCGATACCCTCTGTCAGGTATGGTAGTGCAAAATTCAACTCGCCCGAAACGCCGGCGTAGGTTGTTCCGCCAAGCGCGGCGTTGGCGGTTCCAGACGTGTCTCGGGGACCAAAACTATCAAACCCGCGAACCAAACTCCGTCCTTGGAAAAAGCCGTCAACAATGCGCAAATTGTCAGGATCCCAAGACCACACGTGTCCAGCCTGGACACGAACACTACCAACAACGTCATACTCAGTTGAGAGAGTGCGATAGGCGCGCGCGTCAAGCGTCGTTTGAACGTATTGGGCATCACCGCCAAGGCCAGCTACCCGCTGACGAAGACGCGCGAAATACCCATCGCGAGGCGTATTTTTGTTGTCGACCGTGTCATACAGCAGTGTCCAGGTAAACGCCGAAGTTATGCGTTCACCGGAGTATGAATCATCGAGAATATTGTCATTACCACCTGTAGCTACGTCGATCGCCTGAACGGCAGCAAGGTTCGTACCGACCAACTGATAGACGGCGTTGGACACAGACGTAATAGTGGCACCAGATTCCAGGTCGTATGTGGAGCTGTCCAAGGAGTACGCCACACCAAATGTCAGGTCTTCCGTGATTGGCGCCTGTACACGCAACGCGCCACCATTGGAGATCGTCGTGTAAATTTCGTCATCAGCCGTGCCGGATTCACGACGATAGAGGTCAAAACCAGCGGCCAACCTGCGGCCAAGGAAGTGTGGTTCGGTAAAGGAGAATTCGAACGTGCGGTTCTCGTCCAGACCGCCACCGACTGCGGCGCGCACATACTGGCCGCGGCCAAGGAAGTTCCGTTCGGTGACGGAAAGCTCAAGGACAACGCCTGAAGTCGTCGAATAACCTGCGCCGAAAGAAATGTCTCCGGTGTTACGCTCGACAACCGCCACATTCAGGACAATCCGGTCAGGCGCCGAACCTTGTGAGGTTGAAATGCGAACAGTTTCGAAGAAGCCTGTTTCACGGAGCCTGCGCTCTGCCCTTTGGAGTAGGACACGGTTGAAGGCATCACCTTCAACAAAATCGAACTCCCGTCGGATGACAGAGTCGCGGGTGCGCGTGTTACCAGTGATGTTGATCCGCTCAACATAGGCGCGCACGCCCTCATCCACGAAGTACGTAATATCAATGGTCTGATTGACTGTGTCGCGGTCACCACGCGGACGAACCTGGACAAAGGCATAACCGAAGCGGGCTACTTCCAAGGTCAACGCCTCGATCGAACGATCGACCGCCTCCGCATCATACGTATCACCTGGACGGGTTTCGATCACACTATACAAGTCTTCTGGATCAAGCTCCCGCAGGCTGGAGTCGATTTCCACTGACCCAAACTCGTAGCGCGGGCCTTCATCGATGGTGAATGTGATGAAAAACTGGTTCTGCTCGCGATCCAACTCGGCGACGGCAGAGATGACGCGAAAATCAGCGTAGCCTTCGCTCAGATAGAAGCGACGCAGCCGCTCGCGGTCAGCGTCCAACCGGTCAGGGTCGTAGACATCAGCCGACGACAAGAAGGAAAGCAAGCTGCTTTGTTCTGTCGTGATGGTGTCACGTAGCTTTCCATCACTGAAGGCTTGGTTACCAATGAATGTAATGCGCGAAACCGACGAGCGTTCATCTTCGGAAATTTCGAAAACCAGATCGACGCGGTTGTCGCCGACCTCAATGATCTTCGGCTCAACACGGGCAGCAAAACGACCGTTGCGGCGATAGGCTTCAAGAATGCGTTGTGTGTCAGATTGCACGGCGGACTCGGTCAACACACGGCGCGATTCAAGCTGGACGACAGTTCCAAGCGCGCTGTCGTCCAACCGACGATTTCCCTCAAAGACGACCTGGCGAATGATCGGGTTTTCTTCGACGAAAACAAACAGAACCCGCGAGCGTCGCTCCAACCTAACATCAGCGAACAGGCCGGTCGCGAAAAGCGATTGCAAGGACTCGTTCAAGTCGCGCGCAGAAAACTCGCGGCCGGGCACAACCGTTAGGTAGGAAATGACCGTTGCATCTTCGATGCGTTGGTTGCCTTCCACCTCAATGGAAGAAACGACAGCAGCTTGGGCGTCAGCGGGCGCGAGGACGAAACCCCCTTGGTTGGTCGCAATGCTCAGCGGGAGAACCGCAATCATCGCAGCGAGCAAGAGGGAAAAGCCGAAACGGTTCATTCTCATTACAATCCTCAGGCCGTACACAGGCCGCAGCAGAAATTCTTAGGTGCCAAGCCGAGTCACTTCGCACCGCCTTGGTCTTCTATCGCGGTCACGGCACAACGCAAGCCGTGGTGGTTGGTTTTAAAGGCTTTCCACCCATGCGTTGCAGGTCGGCAACGGTCACTTAATGTTTCTTAACGGCCGTTAACGCATCAGATTTGCGATATCGTTCCATGTCGCAAACACCATCAGCCCCATAACCATCGCCAAACCGACGCGGAATCCCAGTTCCTGACTGCGATCGCTTAGAGGTCGGCCGCGCAAGGCTTCGATGGCGTAGAAGGCCAGATGGCCGCCATCCAGCATCGGAATCGGGAACAGATTGATGAGGCCGATGGAAACGGAAATGATCGCGGCTAACTGAAGCAGCGCCAAAAAGCCGAGGGTTGCCACATCGCCGGATATTTTCGCGACCCGAACAGGCCCGGACAGTTGATCGGCTGATTCTTGCCCAACCAAGATGCGCCCGATGTAGGTAAGCGACTGCGTGATGACCTGGCCTGTTTGTTCAACCGCACGGCCAGTTGCGCCAATCGGGCCATACTCGATGGTCGTCACGTCTTCGGTGCTAGCCTCATGGACCACCCCGATGACCCCAACACGCTGCATGTTGCCGAAGCCGTCATCGATCTCGCGGCGCTCGGGCGTCACAATCACGTCAATCAGGGAGCCATCGCGGTCAAGCGTGAAGAGCAAGGGTCGCTCGGCGGAGAAGCTGACCACGCTGCGCACGTCGTTGAAGCTCTCAATCGGCTCGCCTTCAATGGCTTCAATGATGTCGCCGGGCATAAGCCCTGCCGCTTCGGCAGGTGAGTTTTCCTGAACCGCGTCGATGCGCGGAACCGTCACGCGCTCACCGAACACCATGAAAACACCGGCGAAAATCACGATGGCCAACAGGAAATTGGCAAATGGCCCGGCGGCTACGACGGCCGCTCGTTGCCAAACGGGCTTGAGCTGAAACGCCTCACTGCGCGCCTTATCATCCATCGTCTCCAGCGCCTGATTGTCCGGCACGCTGGCGGCGTTTTCATCACCGACAAACTTGACATAGCCACCCAACGGAATGGCGGCGAACTTCCAGCGTGTGCCGTGTTTGTCGGTAAAGCCGAGAAGCTCAGGGCCGAAGCCGACCGAAAAGGCCTTCACACCCACGCCGCACCAACGGGCAACCGCGAAGTGACCGAGCTCGTGGAAGAACACGACGATGGTCAGCACAAACAGGAAGGGCACGATGGTGCCCAGCACAAAAGAGCCGCTATCGGCGATCAGTTCCATGAAACCCCGTCCTTTTATGTCCCAAGGCTGATCTATAAGGGCCTTGGCTAAGCAGGCAATGTGTGTGTGCAGACAGCCTTAGCAAGTCGTTGACCAAGCTGGTCGGCGATGAGCACGTCTTCCAGCGTGACAAACGAACGCAAACCGCTGTCGGATGCTGCCCTGTCCATCGTCATGGCGACAATGGTGGCGATTTCGTGGAAGGCAATGCGGCCATCGACAAAGGCCGACACTGCAACTTCGTTGGCGGCATTGAAGATGGCCGGCATGGCGCCGCCTTCCTTAAGCGCATCAAAGGCGTGACCCAACATCGGGAAACGGTCCATGTCCGGCGCCTCGAAGGTGAGTTGTGCGAGGTCTGCCAAATCAAGGCGCGGTACCGGCGGGACGGCATAGCGCCCCGGCCAAGCGAGCGCGGCTGCAATGGGTGAACGCATATCCGGCGCGCCAAGCTGCGCCAGCACGGAGCCGTCGGTGTAGTGCACCATACCATGGATAATGGATTGCGGGTGCACCAACACCTTGATCTTGTCTGGTGCGAACGCAAAAAGGTGATGCGCTTCAATAACTTCCAATCCCTTGTTGGCAAGGGTGGCGGAATCAATCGTCACTTTCGGGCCCATCGACCAGTTGGGATGGTTTAGCGCATCCTGGAGCGTTGCCTTGGCGATGGCATCCCTTGTCCAGGTGCGAAACGGGCCGCCGGATGCGGTGAGCGTGATTGCTTCGATTTCATCGCTGTTGCGTTCCTCAAAAACCTGAAAAAGCGCGCTGTGTTCAGAATCAAGCGGCAGAATGCGCACCCCGCGCTTGGCGGCCAGCGCTGTCATCACCGGCCCTGCACACACCAGAGCTTCCTTGTTGGCGAGCGCTATAGTGTTACCTGCTTCCAGCGCAGCCATCGCTGGTTCGATACCAATGGCACCCACCATTGCGCAGACGATCAGATCGGTCGGCGTCGATGCGGCCTCCAAAAGCGCGTCACGGCCAGAAGCCACGGAAATATCGGTTCCCGAAAGCGCTGCCTTCAAATCGTTGTAACAGGCCTCATCGGCAACAACGGCGCGCTTTGCACCCATCTCGCGCGCTCTGCTGGCCAGCTTATCAACGCTCCCGTTGGCAACAAGCGTTGTAACGTCAAAGGCTTGAGGGTTGGCAGCAACAACATCGGCAACACTGTCGCCGATTGATCCGGTTGCTCCCAAGACGGTGAGCGATTTTGGTTCCGTCAAAGCCTCGAATGTCCCCTCGCTGGTCCCGCCCGACCATCAGCCAACGGCGAAAGCAAAAAATCCCTCAGCCACGGTGCCCTCGCCGCGTAGTGCCAAGCCAATCAGAAAGGCAGCCGCACTGGCAAACACCAACCCATCGACACGGTCCATGAACCCTCCATGGCCAGGCAGCAGGCTTCCGCTGTCCTTCACCCCGAACTTGCGTTTCAGGGCCGATTCAAACAGGTCGCCCACCTGCGCTGCAAAGCTGAGTGCGAATGCAATCAGCGCCACAAACGCGACAGCGGTCATGGAAAGTCCAACCCCTCGGCCTCCCGATATGGCCGCCAATCCGATATCCCAGTCTGACGTTCTGGCCCAGACCAGGAAAGCGAGACATAAGGCGATAGCCGCTATGGCGCCCGATATGGCACCCGCCCAGGTCTTGTTGGGTGAAATCATGGGCGAAAGCTTGGGACCGCCGATAGTCCGACCACCAAAGTAGGCCGCAATGTCTGTCGACCAGACTGCCACGAAGACGAACAAAAGCGCCGTTAGCCCAATCGCGTCATGCCCGCGCAGGCTGCTGAGGCTGGCACCCAGCCAGGCGGCATACGCCACCC